>Ga0123357_10007692_pt1 | contig 13366 bp, 14 predicted proteins | sample TergutEmb28metaG_FD_89873 | JGI IMG/M metagenome (GOLD analysis project Ga0123357, IMG submission 89873) | Embiratermes neotenicus P4 segment gut microbial communities from Petit-Saut dam, French Guiana - Emb289 P4 | ecosystem: Host-associated > Arthropoda: Insects > Digestive system > Gut ...
AGCGCGCTGGCGCGGAGCGCGCTGGCGCGGAGCGCGCTGGCGCGGAGCGCGCTGGCGCGGGGGGCACCGCTGGCACCGCGTCCCAAGCGTCCACCGCCTCGACCGAAGACCGCGCCGCCGCGGCCCGCCAGCCCGTGCTCGTCGGCTATGGGCCGCGGCAGGGCGCGGCGCCACGCCGGTCCCGGCGGCCCCGGCTGAGCCACCTGGCCCAGGTCGCGCCAGTCGCCCAGGTGCTCGCCAAGCCGCCGGTGCGCAAACTGGCCAAGACGCTGGGGGTGGAGCTCGCCGCGCTGGACCCGACCGGCCCGAACGGCACGCTCACCCGCGCCGACGTCGAACAGGCGGCGGGCCGCACGGAGGTCGCCCCGGCGGGCGGCCCCCCGGGGGTCGGCCAGTCGGTGGGCCGCGCTGGCGACGATGCCGGCCCGGACGGCATCGACACCCCGCTCCCAACCGGCGGGCCGCGCGGCCGGGAGACGCGCGTGCCGATCAAGGGGGTGCGCAAGCACACGGCGGCGGCGATGGTGCGCAGCGCGTTCACCGCGCCACACGTCACCGAGTTCATGACCGTCGATGTGACGGCGCTCATGGAGCTTCGGGAGCGGATCGCCGCGCGCCGCGAGTTCCAGGAGGTGAAGGTCTCGCCACTGATTCTGCTGGCGCGCGCGGTGACGCTCGCCGCGCGCCGCGCGCCGCAGGTCAACGCGCACTGGGACGAGGCCGCTGGCGAGATCGTGTTCAAACATTATGTGAACCTGGGCATCGCGACCGCGACCGAGCGCGGGCTGCTGGTGCCGAACGTCAAAGACGCCGACCGGCTCTCGTTGCTGGAGCTGGCCCGGGCCATCGGCGCGTTGACCGAGCTGGCCCGCGCCGGCCGGACGCCGCTGGCGGACATGAGCGGCGGGACGATCACCATCACCAATGTGGGCGTGTACGGCGTGGACACCGGAACGCCGATCATCAATCCCGGTGAGTCGGCGATCGTGGCCTTGGGCGCGATCCGTCGGATGCCGTGGGTGGTGCAGGAACAGGTCGTGCCACGCTGGGTGACCCAGCTGGCGGTCTCGTTCGACCACCGGTTGATCGACGGCCAGCAGGGCTCGGAGTTCCTGGCTGACGTGGCGGGCACTCTCGCCGACCCGGGACTGGCGCTGCTCTGAAGCCTGATGCTCTCAAGCCTGACCGGGCGCGGGGGGCCGCCCGCGCGCTCCACTGACGAACAATCAGCCGTACCAGCAACGACTGGCATGATTCGCCCCGTGGTTCGCGACTCACTTTCGGCTTGGGTCGACGAATCGGTCTTCAGCCACCCAGAGCAGGGCTTCTACCTGCTGGCAGCGACCATCGCGGACCCTGCCGCGTGCGTGCCGCTGCGCGCCGAGCTGCGTTCGCTGCTGGCTCGGCGCTCACCCCGGCTGCATTGGCGAGACGAACCGCCGGCACGCCAGTTGTTCATCGCAGCGCGGATGGCCAGCTACGGACTTGCGCACACGGTCGTCGTGGGCGCCCCGCTGGACCGGCGCAAGAGCGAACGGGCGCGCCGTTTCTGCCTCGAGGCCCTGCTGCTCAACCTTCAGGCGGCTGGCGTCCGCCAAGTGTGGATTGAGAGCCGAGGGCCAATCGAAAACGACCGGGACCGATCGATGGTGAACGCGATGCGCGCCAAACACCTGCTCACCGCGCCGCTGGTTGTGGACTTTGCCCAGCCGATACAGGAGCCCATGCTCTGGATTCCCGACGCGGTGGCCGGTGCCGTCGCAGGCGCGCGCCGAGGCAGCGGATCTGAACCCCGGGAGCTCTTTGGCGACGCCGTGACCGAGATCGCGGTGGCGGTGCGCTGATACAGCGCGAGACCCGGCGGCGTATTCCATACGCACATCCGGGTCCCACTTCCAACCCAACCCGCAGGAGGGCGGCTTGACACTTAGTGTACTCCGGTTAACCCGGGGTGGCCTCGACTAATCCTCCCCTGCGGAGCTTTCTCATGCTGCTCGCCCGGGGCGTCAAGTATGCGCGGGACATGATGCGGGCTCGCGCCGCGCCTGGCTATGGTCGGCGGCGCGCCGGGGCGCGTTGGCAATCGGGACACAGGCCCCAAAAAGTAACTTCGGTTTCCAGGATGACGAAGCCGTGGGCCTCCGTCGTCGGAACGCACGGACCGGTGCTGACGGCGCAGTCCACGTCAGCGATGGCCCCGCAGCCCCGGCACACGACGTGATGATGGTGGTCGCCGGCGCGCGGGTCGTAGCGGGCCGGCGACCCGGCGGGTTCGATGTGGCGGATCAGATCGGCTCGGGTGAGCGCGCGCAACGCGTCGTACACGGTCTGGGTGGACACCGAGCCGAGCTGGGCGCGGGCGCCGGCGGCGATGGTCTCGACATCGGCGTGCGGATGGTGCCATACCTGGGCCAGCACCGCCAGCCGGGGCGCGGTCAGGCGCATGCCCGCGCCGCGAATCGCGGCGGCGAGGCGCGCGGTTTCCGGCGGCCCGGCGTCTGGGCGCCCGTCACCCGGAGACGCGGTTTCCAGCGGCCCGGCTGCCGGCGGTTCGGTTTCCAGCGGCCCGGCTGCCGGCGGTTCGGCTGCCAGCGGCCCGGCTGCCGGCGACGCAGCTGCCAGCGGCGGGTCCGCCGATGCGGGCGACGGGGCCGTCGCTGGTGATGCCATTGCCATCCTTCGGGTGTGGTGTGCTGTGAGAGCGGTCATCATATGCCCCACCCCAACGGCTACCCTGATTCTATCAGTTATTAGAATCAATCCAGATAACTGCTCGTCGGTGCCACCGGCCGGCGATCCCCACCAGCGGAGAGGACTCCAATGTCGTCATTGATCAACAGCAAGGTCAAGCCGTTCAAGGTCAACGCCTACCGGCAGGGCGCGTTCATCGAGGTCACCGACGCCGACCTCGCGGGCCACTGGAGCGTCATCGTCTTCTACCCGGGCGACTTCACCTTCGTCTGCCCGACCGAACTTGAGGACCTCGCCGAGCTGCACGACGAGTTCCAGAAGATCGGCGTGGACATCTACAGCGCCTCCACCGACAGCCACTTCGCGCACAAGGCCTGGCATGAGAGCTCGCACGCGGTGGGCAAGGTGCAGTACACGATGCTGGCCGACATGACCTTCGAGCTGTCGCGCAACTTCGACGTGCTGATCCCCGAGGCCGGCCAGGCCCTGCGCGGCACGTTCGTCATCAACCCGGACGGCGTCATCAAGACCGTCGAGGTGCACGACCTGGGCATCGGCCGCGACGCGCGCGAGCTGCTGCGCAAGGTCAAGGCCGCCCAGTACATCCACAACCACCCCGGTGAGGTCTGCCCGGCCAAGTGGGACGACGGCGCCGAGACGCTGACCCCGTCGTTCGACCTCGTCGGCAAGATCTGACCGCCCGCGATTCGTCGCCGGCCTCGGCGGGCGCGGCGCACCGGGGCGACCCGGACACCGCGTCCGCCGAGAATTCCAACTCAAAACAGATGATTTGCGTGATTTAGCGAAGGAGTGCGTCGTGCTGGATGCCGCTGCCCTGGCGCAGCTGAAGAGTCTGCTCGAACGGCTGGAGCATCCGATCGAGCTGGTGGCCACCCTCGATGACAGCGCCACCGCGCGCCGGATCCGCGAGCTGCTGGCGGATATCGCCGGGGTGAGCGACCTGGTCACCGTCGCCGAGGCCGAGCGCGACGACGTGCTGCGCCCGTCCTTCCTGATCACCACCCCGGGGACGGACTCCGGGGTGCGCTTCGCCGGCGTGCCGATGGGCCACGAGTTCCCCTCGCTCATCCTCGCGCTGCTGCACGTCGGCGGTTACCCGCCGAAAGAGGACGCCGAGCTGCTGGCAGCGGTCCGCGCGCTGCCCGGCCCGCTGGCCTTCGAGACCTTCTTCTCGCTGACCTGCCAGAACTGCCCGACCGTGGTGCAGGCGCTGAACACGATGAGCGCGCTGAACCCGGGCATCAGCCACACCGCGATCGAGGGCGGCGCGTTCCCCGCCGAGGCGGAGGCGCGCGAGGTGCTGACCGTGCCGAGCGTGTTCCTCAACGGTGAGCCGTTCGCGCAGGGCCGCATGTCGCTGGCCGAGATCGTCGCCAAGCTGGACGCGTCGTCCGGCGCCGACGAGGTGGAGCGGCTCAACGCCCGCGAGCCGTACGACGTGCTGGTGGTCGGCGGCGGCCCGGCCGGCACCACCGCGGCCATCTACGCCGCGCGCAAGGGCATTCGCACCGGGCTCGTCGCCGAGCGGCTCGGCGGGCAGGTGCTGGACACCGCCGGCATCGAGAACTTCCCGTCCGTGCAGCACATGGAGGGCACCGAGTTCGGCGCCGCGCTGGGCGCGCACACGCGGGCCTACGGGGTGGACGTGGTGGAGCGCCAGCGCGCCGCCCGGCTCGTGCCGTCGGACGCCGAGTCGCCGCTGGCGTCGGTCGAGTTCGACAGCGGCGCCGCGCTGCGGGCGCGCACCGTCATCTTGGCCACCGGCGCGCGGTGGCGGCTGATGGGCGTGCCGGGCGAGCTGGAGTACCGCAACAAGGGCGTCACCTTCTGCCCGCACTGCGATGGGCCGCTGTTCAAAGGCAAGCCGGTCGCGGTGATCGGCGGCGGCAACTCCGGAGTCGAGGCGGCCATCGACCTGGCCGGGATCACCGCGCACGTCACGCTGCTGGAGTTCCTGCCGGAGATGCGCGCCGACGAGGTGCTGCAACGCAAGCTGCGCTCCCTGGGCAACGTCACCGTGCTGACCTCGGTGCAGACCACTGAGGTGGTCGGCGACGACGCCAAGGTAACCGCGCTGCGCTACCAGGACCGCGACAGCGGCGCCGCGCACGAGATCGAGGTGGCCGGCATCTTCGTGCAGATCGGCCTGATGCCGAGCACGGATTGGCTCACCGGTGCGGTGGAGCTGACCGGTCGCGGCGAGATCGTGGTCGACGCCGGCGGGCGGACCAGCGCGCCCGGGGTGTTCGCCGCCGGGGACTGCACCACGGTCCCGTTCAAGCAGATCGTGGTGGCCGCCGGCGAGGGCGCCAAGGCCGCACTGACCGCGTTCGACCACCTGATCAGAACCCCCTGACGCGGCTGCCTGACGCGGCTGCCGGAGGCCGCGGGTCGACAGGGCTTCAGGCTGTGGCCGGATGCCAGGCGATGGCCGGATGAGACGTGCCCCCATTGCCGGCGGCTGGTGGCGACGGGTGATTCACCGCGCCATGCTCCGCATCGGTTCACCGTCGTGTTCGGGCCGGCCGGAGACGTCCACGCTGCTCGTATTCGTGCCCGCGAGCAGTGCCTGCGCGAGCGGGTCATCGTCATCGAGCACATCGGCGACTCCGACAATCCGCACGGCCACCTCGGCCGGCGCTTGGGTGCGCTGGCTCCAACCCAGGACCTCCACGCCGACCACATCACCGGTCGAGGAGAGCATCAATCGGACGCTTCGCCCCGGAACCTCTACTGTCTTGCTACCCCCGCGGGCGCGTTCACCCCATACAAACGAGGCCGCGTCAGCGACCGTGTCGATCGTCACGTCCATGTCTGGCCTCTCCACGTCGTGATCAGAATCAGAGCCTCTGGCGTTTGCCGGCCCACCACGGTCACCCTCGACCCATCGGGCACCATGGCGGTGCGGACTCGCACACCCGGATGATCTTGTGAGTCGCGTTGCAGGTCCGGATGAGTCCACGCAGCCGCGATTTCAGCCTCGGTGATCGCGTCCATCGCCTGTTCCGCACGGAAGTGGGCCGTCCGGACAACCTTCACCTTGCGAGTTTAGCCGGCAAGCCCGCGGGCTCGGTCGGGCTCGGTCGGCTTCACATCGTCAGAACCGAAACCGCCCGCAGACGCCCGCGCACGGGCAACTGCGGTTCGGGGCCAGGACATCGGGTGCCGTTCCGTCGGGGCGACCGGCCCGGGCGGATGAGATGTACTGGGGCAGTGCCCCGGCTCATCGAGCGGATCTGTCGACTCGCGATAGACGGCTATACGTTTGCGAATGTATAGCCCCCTATAGCCCCCGAAGTGGCCACATCGCGATGACCGTGCGAAGTTTCGGGCCGTTCATTCTCGACCGCTACCCGGAAGCCCGTGACCTTGCGGACACGCCCATGCGGAGCCTGCGAGACATGCGCGACAATCCGGGTGACGTACTGGATCGCTCCCGGCAGACGGGTCGTACTGCTGACGAAGTTCGTCAAGACCCGGATGCGGGAAACCCGAGAGATAGAACGAGCAAGACGAGCGCTAGCCCGCTGCATAGCAGCCGAGCACACGGTGGAGGACGACGATGAGTGAGCGCACCAGTTGGAGCGAACTGCGCGACCGACGGATGGCCGAACCCGGCGCGGTGCAGGCATACCAAGCCGCCAGGCTCGCCATCGAACTCGGCCGCACTGTACGGCAGCTACGCGAACAACACGGCTGGAGCCAAACCCAACTCGCCGGAGCAGCCGGCATGACGCAATCAGCCGTGGCCCGGTTCGAAGCCGGCGGCACCGTCCCAAGCCTGCCCGTCCTCAACCGGCTCGCCCAAGCCCTCGACGCCGACCTCACTGTGAACGTCACCCCGCGAGTCCACGCCGCCTAGCAGGTGCCACGGCTCGTGGCGTCGGCACCCGCGCTGACGCATTGATCGATCAGTGGTACCAGCAAGCAAAGGGGCAGTCATGAGCGACGACCAGGACCAGCAGAACGTATTCGTTCACGGCAACGATCATCTGAACCGGCTACTGGCCAACCCGGCGGTCGCGGCGGAGGTGGCCCAAGCCCGCGAACAGGTCCGCGAGATGGACCGGGCACACGCCATGAACCTGGCGATGATCCGCAAAGCCGGGGAGCTGACCCAGATCGAGATGGCCGCCAGACTAGGCGTGGCACAGGGCAACGTGTCCCGGCTGGAAAACCGCGGCGACATGCTGCTGTCCACCCTGTACGGATATCTCACCGCCGCCGGCGCCGACGCCGCCCGGATCACCGTCAGCATCCACGGCCAAGAAATCGACCTCGACCTCGCCAGCCTCACCACAACCGCCAGAACATGATGAGCGATCACACGAGTTGGAGCGAACTTCGTGACCGGCGAAGCGGACGCGTGCCACATGGCAATCATGCTGCTGGGCGGTGACAGATCCGGGCAGTGGGCCAAGTGGTATCGAAAGGCGATCCCGCTGGCCGACGACCTATTGGAACAACACATAGCCAAGAATTCGACTAAGAAAGGTGGTCGGTGACGATGGCCAAGACCCTCGCTGATCTTGACCGGCTCTGTCCGGTCGAGCCCGAAGCGCTCGCTACCGCCGTGGCCGACCTGCGCGAGCGCCAGCGGGCATGGCAGCTCAAGGAGCTGCGCGCGCAGGCCGGAATGACGCAGGCCACGATGGCACAAGCAATGAAGGTCGGGCAGAACCGTGTCTCACAAATCGAGTCCGGCGGTGTCGAACGCTCACGTTTGGAAACGTTACGCAGGTACGCCGAAGCCCTCGGTGGGAAGCTCTCCGTGGAAATCACCGTCGGAGACAGCAGATACACCGTGGCCTGATGGTGGCCAGGTCATCCGGCACACATCTGCCGCCAGATCACCCGCAGACCGCTCTTCGGAGCCCCTGCGATCAGCAGGGTCCGGGTGACCGGCTTCGCCAGCACGTTCGCGTCGACGATGGTTCTCACGCTCGCCGGGAGCCACCGTTCCGCCGACCGGGAGCCACGCTTCCGCTGGATGGGGACCATGCCGCTCAACCCGCGGCGGCCGATGGGACGCATTGCTCCATCGGCTGTCGGTGGGGCTCAATGACGTCGCCGCACTGGGTCGCCGGCGGGCGGCCGGCGTGACGCATCCGGACCGACTGTTCGTCGTGGAGGAGCTTCCGGTGGCCTTGTCGGCATCGGACGCGGCATTCGCGATCACCGAGCCAGCTCGTCGGGTAGGAGTCGCGTGGCACCCGGACGTGGTAGCGGCGGTGATACGGGCCAGCGACGGGTGTCCGGCACGGGCGTTGTCGATCACGCGCGGCGCGTCCACATGGGATACCCCATGCCGATCCGCTGAAGCGAGGAACAACACCAGTTAATCGTTGTACAAGAATGGGACCTTACCGAACCGGCGGACTTCGTCGGGTGACGGCCGATACCGCACAGCTGACCGGTCGCGGCGAGATCGTGGTGGCCGCCGGCGAGGGCGCCAAGGCCGCGCTGACCGCGTTCGATCAAGCTCGGCGACTACTCACGACCCACTAGCCGGCGCGCTGCCAGGGCCAGGTCCCGTTCAGCAAGCCTGACACGGCACCTCTTCGCCGATCTCCCGGTGCCATTGCTGTCGTCGTTCCATGACGAGCCGCGACCCGGGAAGATATATCGGGTCACTACCAACAGGATGCCTATCACCTCGACGACGACGCCCGTGTACCAGGCGACCACGACCTGTCCGGACAGCTCGGCTTCCCGCCACCACACGTAGTAGGCAAACACAATGTTCGATAACACTATCTGCGCGCCGGCGGCACCGATCGCGCCATATCCGATGACCCGTTTCAGATGCAGATCCAGCCGGTGGTCCGCGTCGCGCAAGTAACGTAGGCGGTCGTCGTAGTCGACAGCAGTCATGCGCAGCTTCTGCTCGAAGCGGTCGATAGGCACGGACTGTGGCGATTCCGCCGCCCCGCTTGTTCGGTCCGCGAGCGGAACCCACTCGGGCACGAGCGTGAAGCTGCTGCCGGGCGGTTGGGTTACCGGTGGACCCTCTGCGTCGCCCTCAACGGACTCACTCATCGCGCACCACGCCCGGTACCATCGACGCCACGGCCGTCATATCAGGTCGAGGCCGATGATGCGGTTGCGGGCCGATTCGGTCGACACGTCGAATAGCTCGCCGATCACCCTAGCCGGGAGCCGCTCCTCATAGGCGAGGCGGACCAGATCCTCGGGCATGAGCAGGCTCAACGCGAACTCGTCAGCGTAGGCGTCCTCAATGTCGGTGGACGACCGGCGCACGTAGCGGTGCCGACTCGGATCAGATCCGGTGGACACCGCGGGGCGGCGGCCCATCACGGCGCTGTCCCACCAGTGGCCTATCTCATGCGCCAAGGTCATACGGAGCCTTGGGCGGGTGGCAAGGGAGTTCAGGTAGATCTTGCCGTCCTGGTAGTAGCCGGCGAAGTTCTCGTCAGGGATGTCCGCGACGAGAACATCAAGCTTCGCATTCGCGGCGATGATCTCCGGTCTTACGGGAATGCAGCCGTCGCTGAAACGCTCACGGACGATGTCCGCATCCACCCTGGCCTGCTTGATGGTGCCCGCCACGGTGCGTCCAGTGATCGCGTCCACCCTGGTAAGGTCAGCGGCCTGCGTTGAACGCTCCTCAGCGACCGGAGGGCCGGCATTCGACGCGGTCCACGCGGTCGGATCTGGGGCACCTCCGCCAAATGGTTGGGTCATGTCACGCCACCTTGCGCGGGTGAACATTTGAGGTGCCGCGCAATTGCTGCAGAGAGCATCGGCAACGCACGCTCCTCGTGGTGTCCCGCCGGTGGCGCGGCGCAGTGGGCCGCATGGACTGTTCGCGACCCGTGGTGAGGGCCAGGACAACAGCATAGCCGAGGACCCGCTTGGACAGGTCCCACATCCCGGCCACCGCCGACGCGAACGGGGCGCGACCGAACGAAAGTCACATCTCGCAATCTAGTCGCCCAAGGTCCGCCGGCAGCGAGGAATCACCTCAGCGAGCGGGCTGTGGTTCCAGCTCCGGCAGTCGTCGCAGTGGCGCGACGGATCCACTCACCGTTGCGGCGACTGGCGTGCTGGCTGACAAGCATGCCTGGCCTGTCGACGCCGACAGGGCCGTCGTCGACCCGTCGGACAAGACTTTGCCACCGACGCTCGAGGGCGCGGTGCTCGGCGAGCGCCCCGAGTGGTGAACGGCTCGCCGAGGAACCGCGCGAAGACGCCCCAAGGGTCGCCGCTTTCAACGTTGACCTAGCAAGAACCGAGGCGAGACAACGCATCCCGCAGCGCTGACAAGAACGGGTCGACCGCCCTAGCGGGCGTGCGGGCCGGCATCTCTTGGGCCGGGTCAGTCGAGGAAGTCGGCGACGACGGCCAACTGCTGGACGGCAGAAGCGCGGGAGTGTCAACGCCATCGTGCTGGTCCGCCTGAGCACCGCCAGGAACGTTTCGCCCGACATGCCCGGACAAGTCCCGGCTTGACGGTCGATCCTACAACGGATCGGCACTGTCGTAAGTTGATCTATCAACGGCCGGGGATCACTGACGAGCGAGCGCTGGTCAGTCTCCTCTGGCCTGGTTCACGAGGATGCGGCTCCATGCCGGCCGGCAACCAGGAGAGATGCTGGCCGACGAGGCGCGCCGATCCGGGTGGGAACATGCGGGAGGGGCGACCTGCCTTGGCAGGTCGCCCCTCCCGTGTTGTGTCGAAGCGGTTTGTTACACCGCCGCGGCGCGCGAGACTAGATCAGGCTCAGTACTCGCCACCGCTGTAGTAGTAGTCGGCGTCGTAGTAGTAGCGGCGACGACGGCTAGTCATGATGCCCAGACCAATGGCAGTCACGATGACGATCAAGCCAGCGGCGTAGATCAGCGTGACGCCCGTGCCACCAGTGAATGGCAGCGGGAATCCACCGTTGTGCTTGACGTTCGGGACCTGGAGTTCCCAGGTCGCGGTGGCCGGGTCCTGGTTCTGGAGCACGTCGAACGTGATCGGCTGAGCCAGCAACTCGTAGCCGGATGGGGCCTGAGTCTCAGCCAACCAGTAGTGAATGACCCCGTTGTCGCCGGCGGCCAACTGCTCGCCATCCGCGTAGTAGCTGTAGCGCAGCCCGCTGACGGTTAGCATACCGTTGCTGTCGGTCGTCAGACCGGTCTGCACGGCATTGGTGTCGTCCTTCGCGTCCTGCTCGCTCGTGTACACCGAGAACACGGCACCTGCGAGGCGCTTGGTGTACGTGTCGTCCGGGCCAGACACCGGGTTGCCATCAGTACCGATCTTGTCAAACTTGACGAGAGTGACGGTGCCCCACTTGGTGTCGACGTCGTTCGACTGGGCCGGATCGACCTTTCCTTCAATTGCGTACTGGTTCGGGTAGACGAGAGCGTAGTTCACGATCGAGCCACTGGTGTCGTCCATCGGGTCAGGCGACGCTGGGACCTCGCCACCAAGCTCGCCGACATCGGTGACCTTGGTGGTGATGACGACCTGGACCTGCGCGCCGATGCTCGCGTTGTCACGGGCATCGGTCAGCAGACCCAGACCATCCGCATCCGGCGGGCTGTTGAAGAGCAGCGTCCAGTTGGTCGCCGCACCCGAGCCACCGGTGGTGGTGATGGTGTAGTACGAGGGGTCCACCAGTGTCGCGACAGGCGCGGCCGGAGGAGTCTGCAGATCCAGCGTGTAGACCGCCGTGCTCACATAGGTCAGCTGCGCGGCCAAGGTGTCAGTGATCTTGTAACCGCTGACCGGAGACCCCGTGCCATCGTCGGCCGGGATGTCGCCCGTGATGGTCCACGTCACAGTGTTGTTCCCCGTGGCAGTCCCATTCGGATCGTCAACGGACGTGGCAGTCGCGTCATCGACAGTCTTGGTGACCTTGGTGATCGAGTTCTTCGGGTAGCAGTAGATGTCATACATCCACTTGCTGGTGTCGCCCGGGTCGGTCATCGGGACCGAGACCACAAACGGAGCCGCCGGGGTGACACCTGCGGGAGCACCGGTCTCCTCGACCAGGTACAGCGCGAATGGCAGGCTATCGAAAGCCGCGATACCACTCGCATCCGTCGTCAGGCTAGCCGCACTCGCGGTGTCGAGAGTGTACGGGGCGACGAAGAAGGCCTCCGCCGCCGCGTTGCCCTGAAGCGCCGCAGTGGCGAAACTGTCGGCCAGCGTGCTCGCGTCCTGCCAGCCCTGGTTCGTCGTCAGATCAATGCCGTTGATCGGCGTGATCTTGAACGTCACGTCTGGCAGCGGCGTCGACTGGTTGACAACGGAGGCATCTTCCTGGGTGCCGTCAGACTTGGCGCCAGAAACATTCGGTGCTTCCAGCTTGGTGATCGTGAGGCTGCTGTGACCGTCGTAGGTTGCCGCGTCGGGCAGGTTGTCGGGAGCGGCTGACGCACTGGTCATCGCCCCGACCATCGCGGTTGTCAGAGCGAGCGTGACGACCGCCAGCTTGGCCGCGCGCCTTCTCATTGAAGTCATCTTCATGGGCCTGTCTTTCCGCCGGTAGAGACCGTACTGATGATCGTCATGGTTGTTGCTTCCTTCCTCCTGGTCCGCAGATACGTGCGTGGGGGCACGTTCTGCCGTCGACAAACGGAAAACGAACCGCTCCACGTTGTTGACGCCGAGGACGGCGGGACATGACGCGACTGGCGAAACGAGTTAGCATAATGTGAGGTCATACACATGTTAAGTCGCACAGCTAATACCCAGCTTTTGTCCGGACCAGGCGGACGGCCGCACCCCGAACGGCGGGCACGGCGACTTGTCCGCGCTTGTGGGGCGGGCTCAGCTGCTTCGGCCCAAGCCTGCCACAACCTGCTCCAATAGGTCGGCTAATTGGCGTTGCCGCGTGTCGGAGAGCGGTTCGAGCACGCGCACCTCCACCGTCTCGGCGGCGAGCACCGCCTGGCGGAACAATTCCCGGCCGGCGGCGGTCAGCACCACGCGCATCCGGGTGCGGTTCTCGGCGTCGACGTCTTTAGCGATTAGGCCGCGCGCCGCCATGCCATCGAGCCGGTGGGTCATCGTGGACGGGGAGACCCCGCCGACATCGGCCAAGTGCGACGGCGTGCACCCCGCGGCGCCGCCGACCGCGAGCGCGGACAGCACGCTCCACTCGCCGGTGGACAGCGCCAGGCGCGCGAACTGCTGGCGGTAGGCCACGTCCAGGCGGCGGTTCAGCCGGCTCATCGCGGTCATCAGCCGCTGCACCGTCTCATGCCCGCCGGCGGCGGTGTACGCGGCGACGGCCCGCTCGTACTCGTCCAGCGGCGTCGGCCCCAACGACTCGCCACCAGGCGGGGTTTGCTCGGCCACCCTGGCAGTGTACAGTGGTCCTTCGAAATCGAAGTTCTAAATCGAAGGTGTTTGGTGTCTGCGTCTCGCGGCCGGCTGGCCGTGCTCATTGGGGGAACCTCGCTCAACTCGCTCGGGTGGGGTTTCGTGCTGCCGTACCTGTATTCCGATATCGCCACCTCGCGCGGCCTCGGCGCGTCCGCCGCCGCGATGGCGTACACCGCGTTCGCGCTCGGCTCGCTCGGAGCCGCGCCGCTGGCCGGCCGGCTCGCCGACCGGCACGACCCGGTCACCGTGGCCGCGCTGGCCCGGATGGTGTTCACCGCCGCGGTGCTGGCGCTCGCCTTCGCGCCCACC
>Ga0123357_10007693_pt1 | contig 13366 bp, 9 predicted proteins | sample TergutEmb28metaG_FD_89873 | JGI IMG/M metagenome (GOLD analysis project Ga0123357, IMG submission 89873) | Embiratermes neotenicus P4 segment gut microbial communities from Petit-Saut dam, French Guiana - Emb289 P4 | ecosystem: Host-associated > Arthropoda: Insects > Digestive system > Gut ...
CCCGGCGACAATACTGTCGAGGTGTCAGAGACACGATTTCCGCAGGATTCCTCCGGAAATCATTGCGGAACGTCTGAAAGTTGTATGCGGGGGTGAGGATATAAAAATCGAGGATAAAGCGATTGACTTAATCGCGAGACTCTCGAACGGCGCATTGCGCGACGCTTTGAGTATTCTCGAAGTCTGCGTAGGGGATTACAATCCGTCGGAGAATAAACTTATATCTTTTGATTATGTGTCGAAAGTGTCGGGATATTTTGACGTCGAAAAAATGGTGAGCTTGTGCGTTTGTATAAAAGACGGCGACGCAGAACAAGCTTTGCGGCTATTCTGGGAGATGTACGACAATTCATTCGACTGCGTGTATTTCTGCGCGTCACTGCTTGAAATGTTCAGGAATATTCAAATCGCCAAAATTGTTCAGGAACCGTATCAGTACATAAATTTAGACAGGCAGGAAGCAGAGCTTATCGTCAGAACCGCAAAAAGTTTTGACAGTGCGGATTTATTGCGGTGTTATTCCCTGATCAGCGAAGTTTACATAAACTTAAACAGGTACACGGCAAATAAAAGAGTCGCGGTCGAAATGCTGTTAGTAGAAATGTGCATTAAAAATATCCCTCTGAATCCGGCTGTAATGCCTGTTTCTCAGAATGCGCAAATCGTACATAATGTGCAAAAATCCGGGAATTTTGATAAGTACGCAGATTTAATTGAAGAAGTCGGTAAAGAAAATAAAATGATAGCCCCGTATTTGAAAAGCGGCAGATGTATAATCGACGAAAATGCGAAAAAGATTACTATATACAGCGACAGCGATTTTAAAGTCAATCTTTTGAAAGATCCAAAAAATATTTTGGTTATACAGAAAAATCTCGCCAAATTTGTAAGCGGAGATTACGCCGTCGCAATCGAACTGCAAAAGCCGGACAGTCAGGAGACGGAACATAAAAACAGCATTGACGATATTAATATGTAATTGAATAGAAGGAGAGTGTGTACATATGGAAGATAAAGAATTATTGCAGGCAATAAAAGAAATAATTTCGTCTATGGAAAGCGACATAAAAGATATTAAAGGCAGAATGGCAGAGCTTGAATTTAAATTAACAGAAGTTGAAATCAAATTTATAGGTTCTGACAGTAATGTTAAAGACATTAAAAGTAGATTGACGAATATAGATAATGCAGTCCAAAAAACAAATAAGGTCATGGAAAAGATATTAGAATATACAAAATAAATCGATAAAAAAGAGAGAATATCCTATGAGAAAAGTTATAGTTGTTCCATATGACGAAAGCTGGAAATGCGAGTTTGAAAAAATAAAAAATGAACTGCTCGAAGTCCTTAAAGATAACATCATAAAAATCGAACATGTCGGAAGTACATCGGTCGAGGGATTGGCGGCAAAACCGATTATCGATATAGATATTGTTATAAAAGACTATAATTCGTTTGAAACGATAAAAGAAAAGCTCTCTCAAATAGGGTATACACACGATGGCGATTTAGGAATAAAAGACAGACAATCATTTGTATACAAAGTCGATGAAAAACCTTATTTGATGAATCATCACACGTATGTATGTCCCGAATATTCGCAAGAGTTGAGACGACATATAATATTCAGAGATTATTTGCGTTCGCACTCTGAAGACAGAGACTGGTATGGGTCGGTAAAAATGCTTGCCGCAAAATACTATCCCGAAGATATTGACAGTTACATGATAGCAAAACACCCATGTGTCAGAGAAATATTTTGTAAGTGCGGATTAGACAAGTCATATGAAATTTAATTATATTTTAATTTATATATAAAGTGGCAGGAGGAAATATATAACATGAAAGTCAGAATACCCGACTCGATGAAAGGCGGACCTCAAAATATGCAGGGCATGATAAAACAGGCGCAGAAAATGCAGGACGATATGGCTGCTCTTCAGGAAGAACTTGACGCAAGAGAATATGAAGTGTCGGCGGGCGGCGGCGTTGTAACCATAAAAATAAACGGCAAGAAAGAAGTGCAGTCTATCGAAATAAAACCTGAAATTGTCGACCCGGACGATATAGAAATGCTATCGGACGTGCTTGTCGCGGGAATAAACGAGGCGATTAAAAAAGTTGAGGAAACAAATTCAACCGAAATGGAAAAAATCACAGGGAATATGGGACTTCCCGGAATGCCGGGGTTGTTTTAATTATGAGCGGATATTCGCCGACGCTTGAAGCGTTAATCGAAAAATTCAGGTCTCTGCCCGGTATCGGCAGTAAAACCGCAGTCCGGCTCGCTTTTCATATGCTGAATTCAAGCGCGGATTATGTAAAAGAATTCGCCGAATGTATTTTAGAGGCTAAAATAAAAACGACGACGTGCAAAATCTGCCAAAATTTATCAGATACCGACATATGTTCCATATGCGACGACTTAACCCGCGACCACGGGCTTATTTGCGTTGTCGAAAACGCGAAAGATATTGCAACGTTTGAGAGGGTGAAAGAGTATCGGGGCGTATATCATGTTTTGCATGGGGCTATATCTCCGATGGACGGGATTAATCCCGAAGATATACGGATAAAAGAGCTTATCGCCCGCGTTACCGGCGAAGATGTAAAAGTGCATGAGGTCATACTTGCGACGAGTTCCAACGTCGAGGGCGAAGCGACTGCGGCGTACATAGCGCACTTAGTGAAGCCGTTCGGGGTTTTGACGTCGAGATTGGCATATGGGATTCCCGTAGGCGGCGAGCTTGAGTACGCCGATTCCGTCACGCTGTTCAAGGCGCTGGAGGGAAGAAGAGAGATGTAAGGAGATTAATCAAATGGAAATAGATTTGCGAAAATTAGAGCCGCGTCAAGCTCACGATTGGCTTGCAAGCAGTATAATACCGCGTCCTATCGCATGGGTATCGACATTAAATAAAAAAGGCGAGGTTAATTTAGCCCCGTTCAGCTTTTTTACCGGCGTTTCTTGGTATCCCCCGGTTTTGGCATTTTCCGTTGTCAATAGAGATAATGGAACGAAAAAAGACACTGTCGTCAATATAGAAGAAATGCCCGAATTTGTTATAAATATTGTCTCAACTGATTTATTGCCGGCAATGGAAGCCTCGGCAAGACCTATACCATACGGCGAAGATGCAAAATATATAAAAGATATAACATTAACGCCGTCTAAAATGGTAAAGCCGTATCGTATAGAAGAAGCGAAAATATCTTTTGAGTGCGTTCTCGAAAAAATTGTGACTGTAAGTGAAGGCGCAAATGCAGGCAATTTAATTTTGGGGCGCGTACAGTTTTTTCATGCAAAAGATGAGATAATAAGCGACGGACGCGAAATTGACTGGCAAAAACTTGATGTTTTGGGAAGATTAAGTGGCAGTCGTTATTGTGTTATAAATTCAATAATCGAAAGCGAAAATAATTAATAATTGAGGACTATAAATGCAAACCAACAGCTTTCTTCCAATCACAAAACAGGATATGCAAAGTCGGGGAATTGACGTTCTCGACTTTATTTACGTCTGCGGCGACGCATATGTTGACTACCCGTCGTTCGGCGCGGCGATTATCACACGGTATTTGGAAAGCCTTGGATATACCGTCGGAATTATAGCGCAGCCGGACTGGAAAAATACTGACGATATAAAAAGATTAGGCAAACCCCGTCTCGGATTTCTCGTGTCAAGCGGGAATATAGATTCTATGGTTGCGCATTACACAGTCTCGAAAAAAAAGCGTAATTACGATTACTATTCCCCGGACGGCAAAACCGGTTATCGTCCCGACAGAGCAGTGATTGTCTACTGTAATCTAATCCGTCAGAGTTACGGCGACGTGCCGGTTATAATCGGAGGGCTTGAAGCGTCGTTACGGCGGTTTGCGCATTATGATTACTGGGACGATAAAGTCAGACGAAGTATACTCGTCGATTCCAAAGCCGATATATTATCATACGGCATGGGGGAAAAATCAATCGCAAAAATCGCAGAATTATTGAGCGTCGGCGTATCGGTCAAAAAGATCAGAAGCGTCAGGGGCACTGCTGTTTTATGCGAAAAAGAATATTTGTCGAGTTTAAAGGAAAGCGGCTATGTAATCTGTGGAAGCTATGAAGAATTAAAGCAGAATAAAGAAGCGTACGCAAAAGCGTTTAAAATACAATATGAAGAAAACGATTATATAAACGGCAGGATTGTAATAGAAGACTACGGCGACAAAATATTAGTTCAGAATCCGCCGTTTGCGCCGCTTGAAGAAAAAGAGCTTGATAAAGTTTACGCGCTGCCATATATGCGCAATTTTCACCCTGTCTATGACAATATCCCGGCGGTAAACGAAGTCAAATTTTCGATAACGCACAGCCGCGGCTGTTTCGGAGGGTGCAATTTCTGCGCGCTAGCTTTTCACCAGGGACGGAGCGTGCGGTCGAGAAGCGTAAAGTCGGTGGTGCGGGAGGCTGAAATTATTTCGAATATGCCGGATTTCGAAGGCTATATTCACGATATAGGCGGACCGACGGCAAACTTCAGAAAGCCGTCGTGTCAAATGCAGTTAAAAGACGGCATGTGCAAAAACAAGAGATGTCTCGCGCCCAATCCGTGCAGAAATCTCGAAATCGATCACGGCGAATACATGAAGTTAATCGAAGCGGTCGAGGCTTTGCCTAAAGTCAAGAAAGTTTTTATAAGATCCGGAATCAGATTTGATTATCTGATGCTCGACAAATCAGAGACGGGAAAAGCTTTTTTCAATAAATTGGTCAGAGATAATATCAGCGGGCAGTTAAAAGTCGCGCCGGAGCATATCAGCGACAATGTGCTTGAAGTTATGGGTAAGTCTAAAAATCATGTGTACGAAAAATTCTGCGAAGAATATTTTTACCTGTGCGAAAAGCATAATAAAGAACAGTATCTTGTGCCGTATCTTATGTCGTCGCACCCGGGAAGCACAATAAACGATGCGATTAAACTCGCCGTATATCTGAAAAACAGGAATTATTGGCCGGAGCAGGTTCAGGATTTTTACCCGACGCCGGGAACCGCGTCCACCTGTATGTTTTATACGGGGATTGACCCTTTTACAGGGCGAAAAGTCTATATACCGGAGGCATACGAAGAAAAGAAGATGCAGAGAGCGTTGCTGCAGAGCGGCAAACCCGAAAATTACGGTACGGTTTTAACCGCTTTAATAAAAGCGCACAGGGAAGATTTGATAGGCTTCGGAAAAGATTGTCTGATAAAACCAAACAATAAAAACAATAGAAACAGTAAAGTGAAAAGATAGAATTACAAACAAAAAAAAGAACAATATTTTCGCATATTTTAACATTTATGCAATTTCAAGTCGTATTAAATTGTAAATATTTTTTGAACACGGTTGTGCAAAATAACCAAAATTTACAGAAATCTATATTCATGACAATTTGTTCGGCTGACAAATTATTATAATTTTTTGTTAAATTTTGTTTGTATATTTTTTAAATCGATGTATTTTAAATTAATTGCATATTATAAATACTCTTTGATTTGAGGCTAAAATTGATGAAAAATGATTTAAATTTGGGCAGGCTGTCTGTTTTTTGACTTAAAAATTTTTTACGTATATGTTAATAATATAATTTCAGGCTTTAAGTTTTAATGGGTTAATTTTGTAAATTTAATAATCCGTTTCTATGTTTATAACGCTTTTATTAAATTGTAATATTTGCATTGCCGCCCTTGACAAATTTGTGCACTTATGATATTATATCCCCGTAATAGTTGTGTAAATTGTCATAATCACATATAGAAATTTATGCAAATTTCACAATACCGCTAAATATTTTAGCATTATGATATTTTTAATATTTGAGGAAGAGTTTATAAGTTTAGTTTAATTTATATAATATGCGTTCACCAATCATTAATTATATGCGTATGGCATATATTCAAAATGAACAAAATAAACAGAAATTATATTGAATATTTATGACTCTTTAACCATTAATCAACTTCTGCTTGTTTCGCCGCAGACGAAACTGCGCGAAGTTGATTGTCAATACCGTTTTAAGAGCATGGGAAACCGCATTTTTATAAATTTAAATTTTCGAAGAATTAAAATTCAAGAATTTATATGTCGCCCATGTCATTAATATATAAAACCAAAGCAAAATTTGTTCAGGAGGAAATTATTTCATGAAAAAAATCAAAGCTGACAAAACCCGGAAAATTGACAAAACTGACGATATTAATTTACGGCATAAAGTGAAAAGACAGTTTTGCATTTTTTTGACTTTAGTTATGATATTCGGAATAATGCCGGCTGCCCTGCCTGCTTCCGCCGCTTCTTCTTCCGTTCTTCCGTCTGCTTCCGTAAGCACGCCAAGCGCTACTAATACCCCGGAGCAGCAGTCAAGAATTGACTCGGTAAAAGAAATACTGGACGCTATTCCGTATAACGATTATCTAAATTCAAGCAATTCGCTTTACGCTACTCAGAATAACGGCGCATCATTGCCGTATGGCTCCGGTGAAATCGTCATGACCCCTGCCGACCTCGACTCTGCCGACAGCACGGCTACGGGAGTTGAAACCTCTCAGCAGATGGGACAGAACGCGGTTCTTTTGCCGGATACGGGAACTGTGTCGTTTAATTTCACAGTTCAAAAAGAAGGACTTTACAATCTTGCTCTTACATATCTTCAGGTTGTAGGAAAAACCTCTGATATAGAAAGAATGATAAGAATTGACGGAAAAGTTCCTTTCAAAGAAGCGCGTTATATAACTCTGAAAAAAGTTTATAAGGACAATTATCTGCTCGACCCCGCAACAGGCGCGCCGACATTTCAGAAAGATATAAAAGACAACGAAATACGTCCGTCGAAAGCGGAGGCTCCGGAATGGCAGACAGCCTATACCGAAGATTCGTCAGGTTTCATCGATGGGCCGCTCTATTATTATCTCACCCCCGGATCCCATGTATTAACTCTCGAAGCAGTCAGAGAACCGGTTTATATTAATCAAATGAAATTCGACGTCGCAGCCGCAATTCCAACATACGACGAATATTTAGCGTCGCAGCCGCAGACCAACGGCGCTGCCGATATACCGGTTATACAAGCTGAAATGCCTTTGTCAACATCAGATATCACTATATATGCTATCAACGACAGAACATCGGCTATAACGCAGCCCCAGGACCCTTCGAAAATGAGACTCAACATAATAGGCGAAACCAAATGGGAAATGTTCGGACAGTGGATAAGATACGAGGTTGACATTCCTGACGGCGGCGACGGTTTATATTATATCACTCCAAGATTTAAACAGGATACTTATGCGGGAGTTTATTCGTCGAGACAAATAATGATTGACGGAAAAGTTCCGTTTCAGGAAGCGAGCAAACTCAGATTCAATTTCTCGGACACCTGGAATGTCGAGCCTTTGAACGACGGCACTACTACGGGCGAAGGCAAAAATAAGACTACCCAGTATTTTGAGTTCTATCTGAGCGCAGGAAAACATGTTATAGAATTCGACGTTTCTCTCGGAGATATGGCTGCTATATTGGGGAAAGCCGAAGCCAGCGTTCTGAATCTTACCGATATGTACAGAAAAATCAGAATGATTACGGGCGCAACCCCCGACGCAAACAGAGATTATGGATTTGCAAAATTAATCCCCGGAGTTCTCGAGGGTCTGGAAACTGAATCTCAAAATCTGACGGCAATTTCAAACGAACTTGTAAATATTATAGGAACCAAAGGAGATCAGACGGTAATACTCGACAAAGTCGCCCTGCAGATTGACAGAATGGCTAACAATACGGACAAAATCGCCCCAGGGCTGGATACGTTATATTCAAATATCGCAGCTCTGAGCCAGTGGCTGTTGGACAGAAGAAACCAGCCTCTGAAATTTGACTATTTACAGATACAGAAAATAGGCTCCAAACCGCCCCGCGCAGAAGCAAATTTCTTCCAGTCGGCAGGTTTTGAATTAGCCTCGTTCGTAATGTCATTCTTCCAGGATTATAACTCTGTGGGAACTATGGAAGAAGTAAAAGACGGCTCAAAAAACAGCGTCACCGTGTGGGTCGCCACAGGGCGCGATCAGGCGCAGATTATCAGACAAATGGTGAGCGACACTTTTACTCCGAAAACGAATATACAGGCGAGCGTTAAACTTGTCGCGGGAGGCACTTTGCTTCCGGCTGTTCTTGCGGGGGTCGGGCCTGACGTAGGATTAAGCAACACATCCGACCTCGCAATAAATTACGCAATAAGAGGCGCAGACGTCCAACTGAATGACTTTCAGGCTGACCCGTCCAAAAATGTGTCGAGCTTTGACGACGTAAAGAGTTGGTTCAGTCCGTCCGCTCTCGTTCCCATGACTTTGCAGGACGATTCCGTAACGGACAAGTCGCAGCTTAAAGTGTTCGGACTTCCTGAACAGGAGACATTCCCCATGATGTTCTACAGAAAAGACGTTCTGGTCGATCTCAATTTGGATGTTCCGCAGACATGGGACGATTTGTTCAATATTGTTCCCGAGCTGCAGAAACAGAATCTTGAAGTCGGAATAACTCCGGGGATGGGCACGCTGCTTATGTTTATGTTCCAGAACAACGTATCTCTGTATAAAGGGGACGGAATAGCGATAAATCTCGACGACAACCTGGCTCTCGACGCTTTCAAGAGGATGTGCAACCTTTATACGATTTATAAATTCCCGACGCAGTTTGACTTTGCAAACCGATTCAGATCCGGCGAAATGCCGATAGGAATCATGGGATACGACACATACAATACTCTTACGGTTTTTGCTCCGGAAATAAGAGGATTATGGGGATTTGTACCGCTTCCCGGAACGATAAGACCTAAAATTACGGGGGACGATGACCTTGATTATCAGGACGCGGGCAGCGGGAATATAGTAGACAACAATTCGCCGGCAGACGCGACAAGCACGCTGATGATGAGATCCGCCGTGCAGAGAAACAACACTGAAAACGCATGGGCGTTTATGCAGTGGTGGGTAGGCGCGGACGCTCAGGGACGTTTCGGAAACGAAATGCAGGCCGTCATGGGAGCGGCTGCAAAACAGCCTACCGCGAATCTCCAGGCTCTCGAATTAGAGCCCTGGCCCGCGGAAGATTACCAGAACCTTGCCGCTCAGTTCGCGCATCTTACTGCAACCCCCCAGGTTCCCGGAAGCTATATAGTCTCAAGATATATTGATTTTGCTTGGAAAGACGTATATAACAACGGCGCAGTGGCGGTAGACACGCTCCTTGACAATCTGCCTCCGATAGACAAAGAGCTTACAAGAAAGAGAGCGGAATTCGGTATGCCCATAATACAGCGCGACAAATTCGGCAAAATAATAGACACTACCCAAGACTCCGCAACAGACCAGTCTACAACCGCGTCAGGCGGGTAATATAATATGTTTTCTCTCGTAGGGGCGGGGTTTTCCCGCCCATGACCCCCCAAATTTAAAAAATCCTAAAAATTTATTTCTAAGGAGGAAAGTTTCATGTCGGACAAACCGATAGAACAGGGCGGTGCAAACAGACGCGCGATCAACAGGGGAGAGATGTCTAAATGGCAGTGGACTAAAAGAGAAATGAATGCGCATAAAGTCGGATATCTTATGATTGCCCCGTTCTTTCTCATATTTATTATTTTCACCGTTCTGCCCGTTTTATTATCGCTCTTTTTCAGTTTCACTTCTTTTAACATGCTGCAGTTTCCTAAATTTGTTTTTCTGGACAATTATATAACCCTGCTTTTGGACGACGATATATTTCTGATTGCCGTAAAAAATACTCTTATATTTGCGTTGATAACCGGACCTATAGGATATATCCTGTCATTCGTAATGGCGTGGTTCATAAACGAGCTTTCGCCGAAAATCAGGGCGGTTGTTACGGTTATATTCTACGCCCCGGCAATATCTGGTCAGCTTTACATGATCTGGCAGATAATATTCAGCTCCGACCAGTACGGATACGCAAACTCTCTTCTTTTAAGATTCGGCTTTATTCAGTCGCCGATACTGTGGTTTCAAAACGCGAAATATGTCATGCCGCTTTGTATAGTGGTTGCGCTCTGGCTGTCTCTGAACTACGCTTTCCTGTCGTTTATCGCGGGACTGCAGATAGTGGACAGGACGTATTACGAGGCCGGAGCGGTGGACGGAATTAAAAACAGATGGCAGGAGCTTTGGTACGTAACCCTGCCGCTTATGAAAAGCCAGCTTATGTTCGGCGCGGTCATGAGCATCACGGGCGCGTTCGGTTTCAACGACGTTGTGCAGAATCTTGCGGGGTTCCCGACTGTCGACTACGCGGCTCACACGATAATGGCGCATCTGAACGATTACGGCTGGACAAGATTTGAAATGGGATACGCGTCGGCTATCGCGACGATTTTGTTCCTGATGATGATAGGAGCAAACCTGATAGTCAACAGATTATTGTCAAAGGTAGGTACGTAAATATGGCAAAATTGAGAATAAGAAAAAGCAATCACGCTTTAAACAGGTCTTTAGGCGGGGATATTGCGATAAATATAATACTGATAATATTCGGCGCGTTTATGTTTATCCCTATGTTTTACGCAATACTGCAATCTATAAAACCCCTCGACGAACTCTTTATTTTCCCGCCGCGTTTCTTCGTCGTAAACCCGACGCTGAAAAATTACGGCGATTTGTTCAGATTAATGAGCACATCATGGGTTCCGTTTTCAAGATATATTTTCAACACGATATTTATATCCGCAGTCGGAACTTTCGGAAACCTGATGCTGTCTTCAGTGAGCGCATACGCCCTGAAGAAAGTGCAGGCTCCCGGGTCTAACGGGATGTTCAGGCTCGTGCAGTACTCTCTGATGTACAATGCCGCAGTCGCCGGTATTATGAACTTTGTAACTATGAGCATGCTGCACTGGGTCGATACTTATTTGGCTATAGTGATCCCGGCTTTTGCCTCATCTTTGGGACTGTATCTCATGGGACAGTTTATGGACTCGTCGGTTCCGGCAGAGATTGTCGAATCCGCGAGACTTGACGGATCAGGGGAATGGAGAACATATTGGAGCATAGCGATGCCTTTAGTTAAGCCAGCCTGGCTGACCCTTATAATCTTCTCTTTCCAGGGATTATGGAATTACGGCGCATCCATATATATACAGAGCGAACAGCTTAAGACTTTCACGTACGCAATCCAGCAGATATTAGCGGGCGGTATCGTCAGGTCCGGAGCCGCGGCGGCTTCCACTGTGGTTATGATGGTAGTTCCGGTCGTGGTGTTCATAATTTCGCAGTCTAATATCATAGAAACAATGGCGTCGTCAGGTATGAAAGATTAATAAGGTAAGGAGGAAAATATTTATGAATCAGCATAACACTGATATCACCGACAATACGAAAAAAACTAAGCATACTAAACTAATAAGATTTATTGTCCTCTTCTTTTGTTTGGTCATGATAGGAGGAATTCCTGCGGCGGCATTTACGACTTATACGACATATATGTACTCAGCCTTTGCCGGCAACAGTTATTCAGCTGTCGAATCCCCGGACGCTTACGTTCCGGAAAAAGTAGTAGATTCCACGGCTATAGGGCTTGACGATTTCTTAGGCGGAGTAAAATTGGACGGACCCACTGATTTATTTGTCGACGACGTGGGAAATATATATATAGCAGACCAGAAAAACAACAGAATAGTGGTTTTAAATCCCGATTTCACGGGCAAGTTTATATTAAGCACTTTTGTGAACTCGTGGGGGGTTCCGGATTCGCTTTCACAGCCTCAGGGAGTGTTTGCAAACGATACGGAAATATATGTAGCGGACACGGAAAAGAACAGGATCGTGGTTTTTGACATAACCGGCAAACAGTTGAGAATAATCGACGAGCCGGAGAGCGACGTTTTCCCGGAAAATCACGTTTATAAACCGGTTGCCTTAGTCGTCGATAAAGCGGGAAGGTTATATGTCGTATCTTCCACGACAAACCAGGGTATTATAACAATGAGCCCGACAGGCGATTTCCAGGGTTTCGTCGGAGCTCAGGCGGCGGCTGTAAATCCGTTCCAGATATTCTGGAGGAACTTCCAGACGCAGGCGCAAAGAGACGCCTCGCTCAGAGTTGTTGCAACCGAATACAATAACGTCACGATAGACTCGGAAGGTTTCGTATATGCCACGACGGATTCAATCGAGGACAGCGCGCAGCAATCCGCTTTGTATGACGCGTCGGCGACATACGCCCCGGTTAAAAGGCTTAACCCGCAGGGCGCGGACGTTTTGAGACGTTCGATGGCGTTCGGTTCGACGAAGTTGGGTCCGGGCGGCGAAGCCATTACTTTTGATTTCACTAACGGGACTCCGAGAGGCACGTCAAAAATCATAGACGTAGCTCTTGGTCCGTCGGGACAGTGGAGCATAATAGACAGGGTCAGACAGAGAGTTTATACCTACGACGAGGACGGCAGACCGCTTTATATATTCGGCGACGAGGGCAATTATTTCGGGAATATTATGAGTATCAAGGCTATCGCATATCAGGGTACAAAAATACTGCTCTTAGACAATACGAACAACAGCTTCACAGTATATAAACGCACGGATTACGGCGACGCAATCACGTCCGCCCTGCAAAATCAGATAGACAGGCAGTATGATAAATCAGTCGACGACTGGAAAAACATTCTGAGAAGAAACAACAACTCCGATATAGCTTATATAGGAATAGGCAAAAGCCTGTACAGAAACGGAGATTATCAGGCGGCTATGTCAGAGTTCAGATTCGCTTCCGACGTCACCGATTACTCCATGGCGTTCAAAGAGTACAGGAAAATGTGGATACAGAACTATGTAGTTGTTATCCCGATTGTAATAGTAGCGGTAATTCTCGGCGTTTACTTCTTTATGAAGAACGCAAACAAAGTAAATAAGCGGGACCAGATAAGAGGCGGAAGAAAACTTAAATTAGCAAGCCATATGCTTTACGGATTCCATATTATCTTCCATCCTTTTGACGGCTTCTGGGATATGAAGCACGAGAAGCGAGGTTCGATGCTTGCCGCCACCATATATCTGATTCTGGCGTGCGCGGCGTATATATATAAAGCAATCGGCACGGCGTTTATAGTAACGGGCAGAATCGGATTCGCCAACTTTGTCTCAGAGGCTCTATCGATAATCCTTCCGGTCATACTGTGGGTTATATCAAACTGGTGTCTGACGACGCTGTTCGACGGAGAAGGAAGCATGAAAGATATTTACATGGTAACATGCTATTCTTTAATCCCGGTAATAGTTCTGACGGTTGCGACCACTTTGATGTCGCACATAGTTATTCAGGGAGAAATCGCGC
>Ga0123357_10007695_pt1 | contig 13365 bp, 8 predicted proteins | sample TergutEmb28metaG_FD_89873 | JGI IMG/M metagenome (GOLD analysis project Ga0123357, IMG submission 89873) | Embiratermes neotenicus P4 segment gut microbial communities from Petit-Saut dam, French Guiana - Emb289 P4 | ecosystem: Host-associated > Arthropoda: Insects > Digestive system > Gut ...
ATGTTAAAATATTTTTATTTAGGTTTTTTTTTTTTTTTTTTTAATATTTTTTTTTTTATCTTTTTGTGCGTCCGGGTTTTTTTTTTTTTTTTTTTTTTTTTAAGCATCATTGTGCTGTAAGCAAGAGGGATGTTCTCCTTCTAAATATTTTGTAACATTTTGAGTTATGTTTGGATAAATACACAATTCTTTGGGAAATATGTATCACTTGTTGAGACTGTCAAGTTAAAATACTGGCATATTGTGTGTATTCTCCCAGACATTCAAGTAACGTTACAGTTGTGGATTCTATCACGTCACATCTATGTGTTACCTTCAGTTGCCTCCATTACATTTCAAAACTAACGTGAACTTTTCCTGTGTAACATGATTCTATAAAAATGATGGAAAAGGTTAAGGAAAGTGAAAATATTTATGTTACTGGCAAATTTTTTTGGTTCTGTTCTACATTGAAAATTGTTGGGTGTTATTTGTTTCCAAACATGTGTACTTATTAGTATACTGATCAAATTTAGTTTTTGAACTGGTCATGATGCAGGGTTGATTAATCATTATTAATACGTTTTTACATCAAAGTACACAAAGAGAATTAGTCAAGAGTAAACCCGAAATGGCGATTTTACAGGAGTTTATTAATTTATTGGTCAGCAGAGTTTGGAAGAGGTAGACTGTTGGTTATAAAATATTTTAACCACAACCAGTAGTCTTGCTTACAAGGTTTCCTGTCTGGGAAGGAAAGTTATATACTTTCCGAAGAAGCTGTTGCAGGCTTATACTCCTTCTGTTTAGAAAACATGGCATTTAAATTTATCCTGCTTTACATTTTCTGTTGAGTGAGAAGTGATTGCTGCCCAGAATATGTTACAGACAGTGAAAATGATACATTGGTACCACCTGACATGCAGATGTGTAAGTCTGAGTGTGGAATGGAGTGTACAATAATTACATCTGCATCAGTGACTTGTATCAAGAAAACTTTATCTGTGTTAGCTTGAACTTAGTGTATATGACCAGATGTTACAGTTGTATAGGTAGCAGTCCCTTGTATTCGGGAGGTCATGGGTTCAAATCCCAACCTACAGAATGGCTACCCTGCTGAGGTTATCATGGTTGTCCTCAGTCCCTTAAGACGTTCTGGGCTGTTACCTCGAATGAAAGCATGATTTCTTTATTTCACATCCTTTTTGATCCATTATTGATTAATCGCTGTATCATGCACTACTGTGTAGCAGATTGGAAACAATAGAGAACATGACGTTAAATACTGGACATGGAATTAGGGTGTGTGTATACTTGTCTAACACAACTGTATGGTGGTATAGATATGTATAATTTATTACATAAAGATCAACTACATGTTTCGGCCCTTTTCATTGGCCATCTTCAGGTTGATAATTGAAAATTGAAATCACTTATTAAGCGGTTATACTAGACCTATGTGATTTTGTATACAGTGGGGAGGTAATGTGTGGGGTGGGAATGAGATCTCGCATGCTGTGTAGGATGGATGGTATGGGTGCATGGACTCTGCTATACACTGCTCTAGGTTAACGTGGTTGGATCCATGGTATCAACTTATGTTAATTGAGGTATATGTACCTGTACATTTGGCTTATAAACTATTATAATGTAATATATATAATATGCTTTGCAGTGTGCAAAATATTATAAGAGTAGTATCTATAATTTTTCAACTTCCTTAGTCTCAAACATACAGCAATATAGTTCTTAATAATTGCACTGACTCGCCGAATTCAGTCACCCTATTAATACACTAATTAATATCTCGAGTTTGAATTACCATAATTTGCTTGTGTAGTGTCTACAGTAAACCTGATTATAGGAAGAATTACCAGTGAGTAAGGTACGTGGCTAGCAACTGGTAGTGTGGAGTCTCGACATATTTCTGTAAGCAACAGTTAATTGAGTTAAACTAAAGTACTGTTAATGCATTAAATCTCACTTCTGGTGTCGTTGGTCTATGCATGTTCTGGTAGGGATGTTCTACGATTGGTGGTAAACTTTTAGGACTGCGGTTAGGACGATCCGTAGACATCCAGCTTCACTTGTGTGGTTTTGTTAGCTGGTATGTGGTGCGTGTTCGTGTAGAGTGGATTTTACCTGCGGAAAATATAGGGTGATCTGCTTTATTGGTTATGTTCATGTTACCATTTTTTATGCAGGACATGTGTAACATTGGCTGATCTGTGTGGTGTACGTACAGTTATTGTAAAGGTTGGATGGCTGTTGTGTTGCGTGGTGTGTTGAATGATGGCATTGGCAGGGGTTGTCTACCTGGATGCCGTAGGTCCGGGTATGTAGATGCCAGTGCGGGTAGGATTGTTATGTATGCACTATCTTGTTTGAAGATGCCACCATACACTTATTTATATATATACATGCGCGTATTGTCACGTTGTGTGTGAGTCGGTGATGCTGGCTTCGTGCTGTGTGTTCTCCAGCTTAATAAGTGATTTCAATTTTCAATTATCAACCTGAAGATGGCCAATGAAAAGGGCCGAAACATGTAGTTGATCTTAATGTAATAAATTATACATATCTATACCACCATACAGTTGTGTTAGACAAGTATACACACACCCTAATTTATTGTAAACACAACGGGGATGACAAACCTTATGACTGGACAAGGAACATTAATAAGATATTGTTCTCGATCTGCTATTAAAGTGATAAGATTATTCTGCCTTAGTATGAGTGTAAAGTTTTACATGTCTTTACAATTTTTTTTATTTTGCAGCTACTGAAAGAAATTAAATTTTAGCATTTTTGTGTTGTGAAACATGAAGATTAATTTCAAAAAATTATCATTTGTAGTTTGTAATGTCGGGGGGGATTGTCAAGATGAATGAGATGGGCAGAATGTGTGATGTGCAAGGAGAAATTTAATAATGCATACAAAATCAGGTTGTTTGTAAAAGAAATCATTCTTTTTTGTTTGCTGTTATACTGTGGAAATTTACTGATTGGGTAGTACAATAGGGAGATGTTCATAAAGCATTTGAATTAACTTATGAATCCATTCCAAAGTGTATATCATCTTCAAGCTGGTAATTTAATGCCTCATTTTCTGTTAAGAAAGCATTATTAATTAAATACATACATAGTCAAACCTGGGGTCATCTTTGTGTGAAGGGCAAATATGATCTGAGAGTGTGGAACTGCAGGACCAGATCTCAATATATTATCAAAACTTTATATCTTTAGGTAAGTTTTAAATATGAGGCATGAACAACTGAAACACATGTATATGCTGACAGGTGAAGGTACTGAAACATATAAAAAAAATCACCCCAGACATTGAGCCCAGAGTCCCATTGATGCACTTGTCATTGTAGCACATGTGCAAAGAATGTCTTCTTTTTTAGGAGTCCAAAGATATGAAAATTACATGGGCAATAATTTTGGACTATATGCAGGATGTGTGAGCACGTCCGATAGCATGACATTCAGTTGATCCTGAACTCTCGACCACATATTGACAGGTGTTGTCATGCAGCAGGATTATGCTGTCAGTGAGTCTACGCACAGAGACCAGCTGAATGCTATGTGATGAGAGGTGCTCTAACATTGTGCATGCAAGCAAGAATTATTGCCATGAGATTTTCAGATCTTTGGATTGTTAAAGAAAGCCCTCAGATTTCAAGTGACAGTGTGGAGGAGGCTGTGGTACAGTGGATTAGGAAGCAGCCCAAGGAATTCTTTGCAGATGGGTTACACTGACATGTACAAACACAGAACTCCTGTCTAAAAGCCTGTGGTGATTTTTGTAGTTGTTGCATTACCTTGAACCTGAGCATCCTTGGGACAGATTTCAGATGTATACACCTCGTACTTGGCTGTTGTTGCAGATCACAGATTGGAGGGACCTGCGGTTCATGTTCTCTTTACAAGGTCCTATGTGTAAGAATACATTCTAACAACTGCTGTTTAAAGAGATTAAAAATAATACTGAGTGTCAGGAATTAATGGTATAGTGTATGATAATGGTGGTGTTACAACTTTATAGCACTTATTTTCAAAATTCTGTATTGTTCTGCAATTTACCATGAACTCTTCTTCTTAATTACCAAACATGTTTTGACTCAGCTTATTTTACATGATGTAAACATGGAGACTTTATGCAACGGAAAACTCTTGGTGTACTTGGACGTGAATATGTATACCTCATACAGGTATAGTACAGAATATTGTTACATAATAGTACAAGTATTCATTAAAGTGAGGCTTTATCCTTGATAATATGTCTAATAATGCTCAGAATGTACAGCAGCAACACACATTTTAATCAAATGTATGGGCTGCAGTGATGTCATTCACCACATTCTGTATGTGTACTACAAAAGAAAGAAAGAGTTTTAATAATTTCATTTTTGTCAGAAGTGTGTTAGATGGTGACAGGTCAGGATCAGAAACAAATATTCTTCATACTACCAAGGATTGTGAGGTACTAAATTTACATGTTTGCAAGGTTTGCATTATTGTCACTAATGATGATCATGGTAAATTAAACTGCATGATTGAAATGTATATGGATATCCTTAGCTATTTGCAAAATTGTGTACATTCTATATACAGTGTTAAAAACAATGCAAAATAGTTTTTTGTCTGATAAATACAGGGTGTTTTCAAAGAAATTATACAGTGAAATATATCGTCATTGCAAGTATCCCACAGGAGCAGCTGTGGCAGTCTTTGATAATATGACATGGTGCACTGGGAGATGTTTAGAAGTAAGAGGATGTGCTTTGCATTTGGGTTGGGATAATTTTTAGTTTGTACAATAGTAAAGAATTTTTAATTATACTGTATAGTTTTATTTTGAAACATTCTGTATAAGCCATTTGATGGTGGAAGAGCGAGTCATTATTTAGATTACAGCTGTCAGGGGTGTAATGCCATTTAGTTTGGTACACTGGTACCAATATTTTGTGGAAACCTGTTGTCTCCATCCCTGGAGTTCCTTCCAAAAGTTTGTACTACCCATCTGCCAAACTACACAGTGTCACATGAAGACCATAATCTTCATATTCATGCCTAAGGATTTCAGATCTCATTCAGATTATTATTTATGGTCTTTGTAATAATTACACATTAGGAACTTTTTTTGTACATGTATGTGGTATGGCAGTAGAGTTTGTGAATGATTTTGTTGCATGGCTTTTCATTTTATGTCAGACTGTGTCACATGGAAATCATGTCTGCATGTCTTTACTTGTGAAGGCCGTGATTTCAGCACTGTAGTGTCAGTTGTGTTAAACCAGTCGCAGAAATTAAAAGGTGTGTGTTTATGTCTCATTTAAACATGAGTAATTAGAATTTAGAGCAAAGAATTCATTTTGTATTTTGTGTGAAATAGGAAGAAGTACAAGTGAAGTGCATGCATTTCTTTCAGAAACTTAAGGCACAAATGATTGATGAAGTCATATGTTTTGAAGTGGCATGAATAATTCAGAGAGGGCCAGAAGAATGTGGAAGATTTTGAAGGAAATGATCATTCAGGAACAAACACATTCAGTAAAAGTGTTGAAAGAATGTGGTACCTTTTTTGTTTAGACAGGTTCATTGAGTGAGGTATATTACATAGAAGTACAGATGAGGTTACATGAAACCGTGCCTACAAAAAGGCCTGAAGTCTGGCGCAACAGTTGCTTCCTCCATCATGACAACTTACTGAGTGCTGTCTGTATCAGTCAGTAGCTAGCACAAAACTAGTGCTGGACCCCTCATATTCATCACATTTGGCCCTTAGTTACTTTGGCTGCTTCCAAAATAAAGATCTACCTTGAAAGGACAAAAATTTCATGGCATTTAAGACATTCAGAAAGTTTAGCAGCAGCATTGAAGATTATTCCAAAAGAGGAGTTACATGAATGTTCCAGCAGTGGCAGCACTCCTAGCCAGAGTTCATAATGTTTTAAGGCCACAATTTTGATGGTGACTGCTGGAAGTATCTACTGTACATAAAGGCCGATGATGTATGCATGCATGTATGTCTGGTGTGATATCTACAATGATATTAATATGTTCTGTTATTTTGGGGAGGTTGTGTCAAATAGTAGCTGATTTCTGAAGGTCCTTGCGGTGTAATGGTGCTTTTAAATGTGAATTGGATTTGACTCCATACTCTTTAGAATTGAGGGTAAAATGTCTTGGTTTGTTTTAATGCACCTCTGACTTCAATCCCTTGAATAATTCAGCCATAATGTTAATATAGATAATGCCTATCATTTTAACACCCAGAAACTCATGATGGAGCAGGAAAGGGTATTTGTTTACTTTCTGGAGCAAAATTAGCATAAATTTGTTACATTTAATAATAACTATCTGAATTAATAAATGAATAGTGCAGTACGGTTACTTCTTCATGAAACACCCATGAATTTACGGGGAAATGTTTGCTGCTTGCAGTGACTTGAAATATTAACAGTTCTGCAAAATCTTCTACAAATTTTTGCATGGAAGAAATATTTATACGCTTGAAACTCAATGTGTTTTGTACTAGTGCATGAATATTTGCAATACAATCATTCTGGAAACTATATAGCTACACCTCATACATGTTTAATCATGACTGTGGAAAGCAGAATGTACTCTGAAATATATACGAATTGGAACTCCATATGTACAAATTTGTCCTCCTCACAGATTTCCAAAAGCCTGTTTAACAAAGAAAGAATCTATTACAATAGTCTGAGAATATATGAGACTGAAGGAAGTTCTCTAAAATATGGATACTCTTATTGTGACATAATCACACATATCATTGAAGTGAACACAAAGTGCATGGCTATTGCATGCAGAAATATGTGAACTGCTAGTGGAGTCTACTTCATCCATACTTTTTGACAAATCTCTGCTCCCTGTGCTAACCTGCCCTCCACTCTCCCTTTGCTACTGGCTGTCTTCGTCACTTTATGCTACTTAAAGATATAGTGGACATTGTAATTTTCTATAGTAAAATTTGGTGACATGAACATGATTTGATATCTCAGGTTACCATAGCAATACTGTCACATTCTTCCTGGAGCAGTATCGAGGAGAGACTTAACAAGCTGCGCAAAGAAAGACAGCATTGTAGTATATACCATGGATGTTAGATCTGTTGGTGCTGCTGTACCTGCATGACTTTCACCAGTAAGAGTCAAAGTCTCTTCTTGGTATTATTCAGTGTGTTTTTGTCACAAATTTTAAATATTTTGGGTAAAGTCAAATTAGAGGACAGTAATGTGGAGTTCTGATGCTTTTATCCAGTAGTATACATGCTTGATAAGTACAAAATAAGCTGCCATATAAGTTTCTGTAGAAGTCAAATTTGATACAGATATATATAAATTTTATGTTCATAAGAGGAACTGCAAAGTATTTTGTCTACTGTTTCCTGTTATAAGGAAATGGATACATTTAACATATTGGTTATTTATGAGATGTGCATTTTTTGCCAATATAATTTTAAAATGAACTTATTAACTTATACGTGCACTGTTACACAGAATGCCTCTGCCATTTTTAATCCCCCCCCCCATGTTATGCTATAAACAAAATGTGGCAGTTCAAAATATCTGATGTTCCCAAACAATATGTCTTCAGCATATTTATTTTCACTTTACAGAGCATAAAGTTTTAAGCCCCATTAGTTCATATTTAACTGTCCTTAAGTTCAGAATACCTAAACAATGAATAATTGTCACAAGGCATTGAATTAGCATTTTAAATCCAAAAATTGTATCTGGCACCGTCATCAGATATATAGCGGCAGAAAAATACAAAGTATATTCATATAATGTGTTTAGTACCTAAAATAATTCTGGATGATCCGGGATCGAATCCCGGTGGGGATGAGATTTTCCGTCCATCCAGACTGGCCCTGAGGCCCACCCAGCCTCCTGTACAATGGGTACCAGGTCTTTCCCAAGGGTAGAGACGGCCGGGGCGTGCAGCCTACCCCCACCCCCATCTAGTGCCGAGGTCCTAGAAAGAGTAGAGCTATACTGCTACTCACCCTAGGGGCCTGCATGGCCTATTAAAAAAAAAAGGGTGAACCTAAAATATTCAGATATTTTTCTCTCTGTACATTGAAGAACCAAAAGTTTATATTCCTAAACAGAGGCAAAAGCAATGCCTACAGAATTGAAAAATAGATTGTGAAGGAGCCAGTGGGTTGGGTTGTTCAGGATTACATACATTTTATTTTATTTATCCAAAACAATCTTAAGCATTGTTGACATTTGTTCATGTTTAATTTACAGTATCTGAACTGTGTTACATGCTAATTTCCATGTCTATTACTGTGCCAATCTATCAGTTACTCCTTGTGTGCATAATAGGTTGTATTGCTGCTGGTCACTAAGGTAGTACCTTGAGATTTTATGATGTTTTGTCACATGAAAAAAGTAAAATGTCACCAGGAGTGCTAGCTGCTGTGTTTGAAATTTCTGTTGTCAACCATTACTGTATTTTAAATCATCCTATTTCACAGGCTCTGAATTCATTCTATGATATTGCACTATATAAATTAATGTATTTTTATTGATAAACTTACTACAAACTAGAATTGTTTATCGTTTGTTTGACATGTGACTCTCTCAGACCATGTGGCATTGAATGGTAGGTTGATTGAGTAATGATGAAGTGGAAAGTATCTGGAAGGAAGTGGCTGTAATCAAAGTACTATCCCAGGATTTGCCTGGAGGAGGGTTTGACAAAAACTAAAACTCTTGGTCAGGATAGCCAGTGTCCCAACCAAGGTTCAAAAAGGACACCTTCCAAATAAAATTCTAGAGTATTACTGCAACACTACCCTGCTCAGTATGTGAACTAGTTGATTTTCTACATGAATTTAACATTATGAGCTTAAGATTCATGTTTTTATAACTAAAGTTTTGAACTCCCATGTTTTTTTTTAATTCTTGAGTCACAAATCTGAACATAAAATTAATACAGAGAAACCCTCTGACTTCTTGTAATAATTCAGCAAATTCAACTTTATAGAGTGGGAAAACATGTTAAAAGTGTAACCCTAAAAACACTGGTTTTTAATTTTTTGTTCAAATTGACATTCACTTTACTGGAATACAAGTCCATATAAATTCCACATTGGGCGAGTCATTTTCACTGTCCCACCACATTTTAGGGCTTACTTTTTCTAGTTTTTTCATCACAAGGTAACATACTCTTTGTTTACAACTGTATGTGGTAGATGAATGGCCTATTTGTGCTGAAACCATTCTGTAAGTACCAATTCTACCTTCCCCATATGTAGCTGTGTACTTTTTCTGGCATAGCTGTTTGGTTGTAGACTCTTTGGGTACAGTGTCTCATATTTCAACAGCTGAAAATACAGGATGCAGAAATGCCAGGTTCTTCAGCTTGTTTTAATAAGGGCCATTCACAGTAGCGTCCACCTTGTTTGCAGTGTTAACTTCCTTGAATTGACAGTAGCTTATACTTTATGCCAGTTTTTGGTGTAGTAGCGGTGCTGACTGCATGTTTGACAATTAATCACACTACAACACAAGAACTATACCGATACCATGTTAGGTAGACAGAATGCATATAAATTTCCTGATGCTGAAATTAAAGTAAAGCAGTTATGCAGTCACAAAGGACCCTGCTAAACCCATCCTTTTTCACCTTGTAGATTGAGCACACACCATGACATTGCATCTTGCAGATTTTAAGTTTTGTGAACAGACATTAACACTGTTTTGATCCTGAATGTCTGTAATGGTTGATAACACTAACATAGAAATGTTAACACTTAACATGGACTACTCTTTGGCCAGTACAGCAGACTGCACACATGCCATCAAGCCTCATCTGTCACACTGTGAAATTACCCTACCAGTAGGAGCTGAGAACCTAATTTTGTAACTATGTATGAAATGAACTGAATGAACATGAACGTGGGCAAATTGTTTAAGGTCTGGAACAAAATGCCTATTGAAAGGGTGAAGGATTTGTTTCATCATGAACTTCTTGTTCTTCAGAGACAGGAAATCCTTTTCAGCCAGAAACATTACAAGAGCAACATGCATGTTAATCACATCATAATATTTTGGTATGAAATTATTTTAATGGCCTAGACCAGAAAGCTTCTGAAGTGGGTTTCACTGCACTTTATTGAAAAATAATACATTTAATTGCACTTTCTGTAGCATAAATCAGTTTGTTTTTTTGAGAATTAAAATGCGTGACTCTCACATGTAAATCTGAATTCGCCCTGTGATAAAATTTGACTTTTTCTAAGTACCACATACTTCAGTAGTACAGTTTAATGTAACTTCAAAATTTGGAATCTCAACTACATCCTTCAGTAATTCCATCATACGTACTGATGGAATATGTTCTCTGAATAAGGGTGCATCTTCATATACATTTACTACTTTTCAGTTCCTTGGGCATATCCACAAGTGTAGATACATTGTATATAGAAGGCTGTAAAAACTTTAATTAAGTATAAATTCACAGATGTATATTATATATCTTTCATCTTTTCTCCATCTTCCACACACAGTATCACATTTTGCGATTTGTAAGTTGTTTTTTCATACACAGTTATTCAGATTGCAGCTCAAACCTGTGTTTTGTGAATACAGTGATCCACAGTAGTTTTTGAATCATTCATATGTTGAAAAATTGACTGCAATTGTAAATACATGTGTATATACACAGTGTGTACAGCAAACATTATATACTGGTTTAGTTGTCATTTATTTAATTTTAGAATTGTTGGAAGGCAAAGCAAAGTATTCTGTATTGGAAGTTCCTTGCTTAATAGCCAAAATTATGATGGGTAATATATGTATGATCTGAAACTTCAGATCTGGTGTACTTTTCATCCATCTGCTCTTCTTTTTATTATGTTTGCAAGTTTTTTTAGTGTTGAATTTTTACTTAGTATGTTATAATGTGATGGAATATTGGTGCTTTAATTTAAATGACTGCCATAAATGATGCATAAAACATTGTGTTACACATTTACCTTATAATGCTAAATGCAAAAGTTACAAATCCTGTTAGATTTTGAGGACTGTCATAATGCCTTAAATGACAAAGGATTTAATTTGCAGTTACTGTGTTTAACAACTTTAATTAAGTCTAGAAGGCAAGAGCATGAATTAGTCATCATAAATATTAATCAATATTGATAATTATTTAATCTGTCATAATCAGAATGAGGTTGTGTGTTTGTGAAACATAAGTGAAATAAGAGATTTTGGAGTCTTCTTTTTGGGTAATGAGGTAATATTTTATTTTTAAAAATTAGCAACAGTCCTTCAAACAGTTTTGAAGTTGCTCCCCCCCCCCACCCTTACCCAGTATCTTCTTCCTGTTGTCTTTAACTGAAGTGTGATAAGTGTGCTGTGTGTGTGTGTGCTTGTGAATGTACAGTCCTATTATCAAAAAGTTGTAAGTCATGTAGATTGTTCTGGAACATGCTTAGATGGTACAATGCAATAAGACATCATGCATCTTTTTACATTTGAGTTAACCCTTTTGCAGTTTCTGTATATTATCAATATATATGTAATTCTTAGGCAGTATTAACAAGCCATATATTGTTTTTAATATATTGAATTAAGTAACGAACATGTGTTATGGATTACTACTGTAAAATCATTGCCTGTGATGTTTTTATTTCAGTACTTTTACAGACATGATGTAATACAACATTTAAGTTTGAAGAACAAACAGGCATGTGTTGGAATTCACTATTTTAAATAGCAGAGCTGCCTTAATTTCATAAGATGTGAACAGGTTCTGCTGCATAGGTGCTGCAAGTGAACATTGACTTTTTTTGTATCACATATGTCAGTGAACTGAAATGTTACTGTCACAGCAGTGTCTGATCACAGAAGTTTAACTGAATGAAAAGGAAACTGTATGTGATTAGGTAAGATATCATCATGAAGTAAGATGAGATCGCTAAAACCTAAATGCCCAAAGATGTACAGAAGGTGTCATTTGGTATTCACACTGCCAAGAAGTCCTGATATGCAAAAGTTGTGCACTCTCACTGTATTGAACTTTCAGTTCAATTAAGATTTTTTTGGTTGTAGGTCTTACCATACTAGGTTAACCCTCTTAGTGCTAGGTAGCCAGTCTGTCAGCCACCTTAACGCACATTTTGCTGTCAGGTGACCTACTGGCCACCATTGTAAGTTCAATAAGCTGCCTTCTCATTCATGAGATTTCAGCAACAATCATAGCGTTGAAGTGTGACTCTTACTTGCTAGTTATCTGAGAATTTTTGTATGTTGATAGGTTGTCAATTTTCTGTATAACGTACCCATAAAACCTGACACTGAGAGGGTTAAGAAATTTCTCCAAATATTAATGTATCACCTAATGTGGATGCCTGTACTGCTCTGAATGTATACTGATGCTGTTTTAAGGGATTTTGTTTAGGAACGTAATATTTCTGTAGAGTAAATTTAACTGCCTCTTCAGATATTCAGACTTGGAATGGTTTACCAATGGAATCATCTCAGTATCCCTGAATGAAGAACTTGACACGTTGCAGATTGTTTTTTGTGGCTCCTTTCAGTACAGACAGGATTACTTATTTTAAAATAAATGACCTCAAAACTACATAAGTAAAATGACATACTAACCATTGTGATTTCCCTCTCTATGTAAAATTCATGTGTAAAATAATGAGTTTGCTATTGATAACCAACTGTGTTTGTGTGGTGGAAATTTACATGTACTAGTTGGATTGTAATATCAAAAAGCATTTTCATTTAGTAGGTGATTACATAAGTAAAAAAGAAACCCCCTAGTATGCAATGAATAAAATTAGAGATTGGTGTTTTGAACCAAAGAACAGAAACCTTAATGCTGTTCTTTATCTAGCCACTAAAAATATCGAGACAAATTGTTAAAAATCCAGTGCCCCTGTCAGGAGTAAATATGTATCTGCAAGGTGAAAGATGTTACCAGCTTCATGTATAATTCATCAAGTCCCCTCCCCCCATTGCCCTTCTTACCTTTGTTTACATGACTGATGCCATTCTCTAGTCACCAGAAGTGTTATGTTTCTCCATTCTTTCTCTTTTTTTGTACCCATGGTATGCAGGAGCAATTGGGTATTGGAATTTTGCCTTGATGTCTCTTTTTATGGTAGCTTGCTGAGTTATATACATGTAGTAGCACTTTGTCAAGGGGACTGGTGAGGAATCCTGTGTATTTTATTCGCAAGTTGGGAAGAGGAGGAGTATGACTGCGACTTTTAACTTGATAATTTATGTTGTTCAGCTAAAATTTCAGTTTATGACATTTGCACAAATTTAATACATTTAAAATGTGTTTTTTTTTTTTTTTTTTTTAAATTAAAAAAAT
>Ga0123357_10007696_pt1 | contig 13365 bp, 14 predicted proteins | sample TergutEmb28metaG_FD_89873 | JGI IMG/M metagenome (GOLD analysis project Ga0123357, IMG submission 89873) | Embiratermes neotenicus P4 segment gut microbial communities from Petit-Saut dam, French Guiana - Emb289 P4 | ecosystem: Host-associated > Arthropoda: Insects > Digestive system > Gut ...
AGCATGTCCGAAAACAGCAAGGAACAGAAAAAATGTAATATATCGTAAATTATTCATTGTAAATTATTTTCCAAAAGAAATTTCGTCCGGAAGTTCATTGACGTCGCCATCCTCGCGGGGAAAGCGCTCTTTCAACTTTTCTCCTGCCGCCGATATTCCAACAATCAAACCTTCTTTATATTTATTTTGAGCAAAAAAGGATACTATTTCCTTTGCCAGATTATCCCAAAAGTTTTGCTTCACATGCTGATGAATTCCTTCATCGCCCACAATCGCCACTTTATGGCTTTTGACTGCCACATAAAACAGCACTCCATTCCGTTTCAAGGTTTTATGCATCTCCAATTTGTGAAACAGTTTTGTAGCATGTTGCAGCGCATTGCCGCGGCAATAAGATTCGATATGTACCCGAATCTCGCCTGAAGTATTCGATTCCGCCTGAGCTATTGCCTGCACAATCTCTTGCTGTTCTTCCGGAGTAAAAAATTGTTTTGCCATTTTTGCAGAATTAATTTGAGCCGTTAAAATTGCACTGCTGGGGCTTTGTCGCTACCCTCTGCCGCTTTGAAATATCCCATGGGTTGGAATCCGCTGAAATTTGCAATCAGGTTTGCCGGAAAAAGACTGATAGCCGTGTTGTAAGCCTGCGCTTTTTCATTGAAAGTACGGCGTTCCACAGCGATGCGGTTTTCTGTACCTTCCAATTGCGATTGAAGATCGAGAAAATTTTGATTCGCTTTCAGGTCAGGATACTGTTCAACGCTAACCATCAACCTGCTAAGCGCGCCTGAAAGACCGTCTTGCGCCTTTTGAAAAGCGGCAATATTATCGTCGGTCAACTTTGTGGGATCGATAGTCGTTTGCGTTGCCTTAGCGCGAGCCTCTATCACTTCCGTCAACGTCTTCTCTTCGTGCGTTGCATACCCTTTTACCGTATTCACTAAATTCGGAATCAAGTCGGCGCGGCGTTGATACACATTTTCCACATTCGCCCATTGCGATTTAGCGCCTTCCTGCAAAGGAACAAAACTGTTACGTTTGGAAACGCCCCAGAACCCCATTATTATAACCAAAAAAATTATAATACCAAGTACTACCCCTCCTATCACTAAACATCCTTTTTTCATATATTCAATATTTTTATATTTGACACAATTCACTAAATTACCGCTGCAAATTTAGCCTTAAGTTTTTATTTTTCCTAATTTTATTGAAAAATAGTAGAAATAGCATACAATGGATATATTTCTATATTGCCGATTTTTCCGAAATTTTCCAAAGAAGTACGGATACCTTTCACGCTGTTTTTTTCTTTCATAAACAGATGTAAACTTTGCATTGCGCCTTTTGTTCCGGCTTTTACTTCAACAGGAACAACCATAGAATCATTTTCTACGATATAATCTATTTCTGCTTGACTTCCACGTTGTTCTCGTTGCCAGTAATACAATTGAGCGGGTTGATTGCAAGGCATGGATTTCAGTATTTCTAATCCGGTAAATAAATCTGCGATAGAACCTTTGTTTATTTGAGCAAGTGAATCGCCCAGCAAAATTTTTGATATGTCTAATCCTAAATATCGTTGCATCATGCCGGTATCAAACACCGCATATTTTTGAAATTTATGATTTAATTCGGCAGCTAAAGGAAGACTATTTGCCGAAGTATGGGTAACCGGATAAACAAGTCCTGCCTTTGACAGTAAGTCAACAGCTTCCTTAATATGCTCATGTTTAATATTTTGTGAAGCCTGAGAATAAACAAATTTATTTCCTGTTTGTTCCATAATCGAAAGAAATACCTCCCTGAGCCTCGATGAAGGTACTCGCGTTTTGTATTTAGCAAAATCATCATTAAATGTCAGCGACAAATCATCTAATATTTGTTGGCAATCCTGCAACGAAGCGCCTTTTGAATAAGCTGCCACTACTTCAGGCATTCCTCCGATAACGATGAAACGCATTAAATGATTCAGGCATTGATTATGCAATGCATCCGAAACAGGCTGTTCGGGTGAAGATTTTTTTATTGTTTCGGCTAAAGCTGCAAAGCCCATTGCCTGCAAATATTCATCAAATGACAATGGATACATAAATAGCGACCGTATCCGTCCAACGCCAAACGATGATATTTCTTCCAATGCAAACTCTAATAATGAACCTGCTGCAATAACGTGCAAATCAGGCATTTCTTCGTAAAAAAAACGTAATGATGAAATGGCGGGAATACATGCTTGCACTTCATCAAGGAAAAGTAATGTTTTACCCGGAATAATGGGAATGCCAAACATGGCAAACAGTTCGTCTGTAATTTGTTTTGGGGATGAATTTCGTTCAAAGATTATTTTTGCACTTTGATTCTCCTTTTTTTCAAAATTAATTTCAAGAAAATAATCAAATTGCTTTCCAAATTCTTTAATGGATGAAGATTTTCCAACCTGTCTTGCGCCCCGAAGCAATAAAGGTTTATGGGAAGATGATTGTTTCCATATCAGTAAATGTTTGTCTATATGTCTTTTAATATAACCGTTACTCATAATGTCAGATTTTTTACAAAAGTAGTAAAAAAATCAGACCTAACAAAGCTCGTTTTTAGGTAAAAAAACAGACCTGAAATTTGCCGCTATAAAAGAATAATTTCATACCTTTGCGGCATTGTCTGAATAAATGATTAAACAAGCCTCCATAATAATGAAAACAGCTTCTATCACGGCTACCGTTTCGCTGAAAACCGGAGAAGTCTCGTTTTCCGACAAAGATGGAAAACCTGTTATAACGGAAAATACCGGCGGCGGAAAAACCTTCCAACCGATGGAAGTTGACGGAAAAAAAGCATATACCATCCGGCAAGTTTTTGAATCTCCTGACGATGAGGCATTTTACGGATTAGGGCAACGACAAACGGTTCATTTATAAATTTCAATAAATTCAAAATAATATAATATCTTTGCATATTTATTAATTTATGTTAGGCACAATCATCAATGCAGTAGCAGTAATTGCAGGAAGCAGTATCGGATTGGCATTTAAGAAAGCGCTATCCGAGAAATATACGACCATTTATTTTCAAGCCATCGGCTTATTTACGTTTATTTTGGGCATGAAGATGTCGCTGAAAATAAGCGCCCCTCCTTTAATAATTGCCTTGAGTTTGATTGCCGGCGGATTAGTCGGCGAACTTTGCCGGTTGGAAGAGCGGATGAATCATCTGGGCGATTATTTGAAGACACGGTTCAAAATAGGAAATAAGCGATTTACCGAAGGTTTGATAACCGCTTTCCTCTTGTTCTGCATGGGCTCGCTTTCGATATTAGGTCCTGTGGAAGAAGGTCTTACCGGAAAACTGTCAGAATTGTTGAAAGCAAAATCATTGTTAGACGGTTTTTCTTCCTTATTATTATCGTCCGCATTGGGAATAGGCGTCTTATTTTCAGTTGTTCCCTTACTGATTTATCAAGGCGGAATTACGCTCATTGTCCGGCTTATCGGAAAGAATATTCCAGATAATTACATCAACGAGATAACGGTCATAGGCGGAATTCTCTTGATAGGATTGGCTCTGGATATTCTGAATATCAAAAAACTCCGGATTATAAATCTTCTTCCGGCGTTGATTTTTGTTTGCATTTTTATATGGTTGAGCGAGCATATAAGTTTTCCATTTTGAATTAACTTTTTTGTTAATTCTTTTTTCTTTGTATTTTTGTAACCGGAATCCGTATGTTGCGTCTAAACAAATATGAAGAGCCCGAATGATTTAATTTGTGTACAGCGTATAAAAGCCGGAGATATCAGGGCTTTTTCAACGATTGTATCGAATTACCGGAAAATGGTTTTTACTATTGCACTTAAAATTACGGATAATCGGGAAGATGCGGAAGATATTGTGCAGGAAGTTTTTATCAAGGTATTCAAATCGCTGAATCAATTCAAGAAAGAATCCGAATTTTCTACTTGGTTGTACCGGATTGCTTACAATACCACTATCTCGGAATTGCGTAAGAGAAAATTAGCTTACGTTTCGATTAATGATAATTTAAATGCGAATGATGAACCGGTTACCGATGAAGAGGAACTTGATTCGGCAGACATAAAATTACGGCATCTCGATGAAGCTTTGAAAAAACTTCCTCCGGATGAAATTTTTTTAGTTACTTTGTACTATTTTGAGGAGCAATCCATTGAGGCTATCAGTAAGATCAGTAACTTAACGGTAGTCAACGTGAAAGTAAAATTGCACCGTATCCGTAAAAAATTAGCTTTAGAAATAAATAGAATATTACAAAATGAATACAAATAAAAACATAGCGGAAGATAAGTTGCGCGAGCTGTTCAGTGAAATTCCATTCGAGGAACCGTCGCCTGATTTTATGGAAAATCTGTTGTCACGCATTGAAAAAGAAGCTGTCGCAATGGAAAACAGAAAACGCTTCTGGATAGTTGTAGGGCAAATAGCGGCAGGTGTTTTCGGTATTTTTATTCTTCCGGCTTTAACAATTTACTTGTGCACGATTTTTCTTCCCGGATTCACTTTTTCTTTTCCGAAAATACATCTGCATTTCGATTCTAACCTCTTAGCCATAGGATTTTCTGTTCTGATGCTACTGATTCTTGATACTCTACTTAGAACGCATGCGGCTAATCGAACAAAGAAAGATTCTGTTTAAATAGCACGAGGCTGTCTTCATCAAATCCTCTTAAAGAATTGGTAAGAAAAATATTTTCGGAGGAACGAATAAAAGAATTAGCGTCCACTCTGAATGCAAACATACCAATTACATTGATATGTAGTCTTTCTGGAGATGTGGTTGCAGTGAATTTTAGAAATGTGAATACAGATGTGATAACATGGGACGAGATTAAATACTTGGAAGATGCCTGTTTACAGCTAAAATACGTATTTGATACTTCAAAATGTAAGGACGCAAAATATTGTGTAATAAGTTATCCTATAATTTTTTCTAAATTCTTATGATTCTATTACAGGAAATTTTTTGAGTTGAAAATTGAAAGTTATTTTCAGAAGGTCGCAACTCGTGAACCTGTCAGGGTTCAAATATTGGTAGAAAAGCAATGCCTTTCCCTCACATCCGACCCCGAATGGGGTCGAACAACGGGTAGAAAATAATTCTTTTCTACCAAATTTTTAACAACTTTATTTTCAATATATTATTTTTTAGCTTTTTCTCTCGGAAATGCTGCCGAACTAAAATATTTTTGCAGTTCTGAAAGATTCGTTGTAATTTTGCAAAATGAGTAAGCCGTTAAAATTATTAATTATTTCTTGTATTTTACTATTAAATACGGTATCTTCTATCGCACAAGATATGAGATATGGGCTTGGTTTTGATTCTTTTGACGTAATACAGGAAAAACGGACGAGTTTGAATCTGTCTCCATCGAAAAACTTTTCATTCCCTGATGGCTTTTCATTATCATTCAACTTTTTTTTCCAATCGGCGCCTGAATATCATTTCGGATGGGTCTTTCGTATAATAGGACAAAATAACCGGCACATAGATTTTTTAGTCACCCCGGAAAAATTAACTGTCGTAAGTACTGAAGATAAAATATTGGCAGAATGTATGTTGTCGGAAATAACCAATAATTTTTCTTCAGTTGTTCCTTTCCAACTCAATTTAGATATAAAAAATAAATTATTGAAAATAACAATTGGGAAAAAAGAATTTTCCCAAAATACCTCATCTTTAGAATATTTCAAAGAAGTGGGCATCGTTTTTGGAAAATGCGATTACCCTTCGCTCCAAACCAGTGATGTGCCTCGAATAATAATTACGGATATCCGCATAAACAATATCAAAGGAAAAGCGGAATACTATTGGAAACTTGCAAAGCATGTCGAAGATGGCGTTTATGATGAATTGAAGAACCATTTTGCGAAAGTAGAAAATCCACAATGGCTGTTAGACAATCATGCTTTTTGGAGTAAAAAGATTTCGTTTAATACCTTAAAGAACCCGCAAATTGCTTATAACTCCGATGAAAATGTAATTGCAATTGCCGATAGAAAAAGTTTTTTTATCTACAATACGCTTACTAACAAACTTATTCGATATGACAATAAATCTGGCGTTGTTCTCAGCGAGCAACCTAATCAAATGATTTATAGTCCATTGGACAGCACTTATTATTCCTATTGTTTTCTTAGAACGGAAGGGTGTGATGTTGCGGCTTACAATTTCTCAAATAAATCGTGGAATAATAGTAGCATAAAGGAATTTTACAGTGAATACTGGCATCATAACCGGTTTTTCTCGTCGAAGGATGATTGTTTTTATTTGTTCAATGGATATGGACAGCACCGGTATAAGAATCTAATCAATAAATATTCATTTAAAACCGGAAAATGGGAACAATTGCAATTTACGGATAATCCGATTTGCCCCCGCTATTTGAGCGGATTAGGAATAATTGATGAAAACCGGTTTCTCCTTTTCGGAGGCTATGGAAGTAATACAGGTTTACAGTATTTATCTCCAAAAAATTATTACGATTTGTATCAGGTAAGTCTGCCTGATTTAACCGTTAAAAAAATATGGGAAATGGAACCTCCCAAAGATCAGTTTGTTGTTGCTAATTCAATGATAGTAGATACATTAAATAACTGTTTTTATGCCCTTTGTTTTCCGCAAAACCAATATGAAACTTCATTCTTTTTTGTAAAATTTTCTTTAGAAAAGCCCGAATATGAAATCGTCTCCAATAGTATTCCTTTTTATTTCAACGATATATTATCATACGCCGATTTATTTCAAAATAAGGAAACAAAAGAATTTTATGCCATTACGTTTTCTTCACTTTCGACCGATTCTTTGGCTACGGTCTCCATTTATTCGCTTCTGTATCCTCCTCTATCGTCTAAAACATCTGTATATCAATCAATAAGTAGTAAAAGTCATACGCAATACTTATTTGCGGAAATCATCATCCTGATATTGATTGTCACATTCACCGGTTATATATTTTTCAGGAAGAAAAATGCTGTCCCTAAAGTTGTAACTATCAGTGAGAATGAGAGCGAGACGGTTATTACTACCAATATTGATACAAAGGAAGAGCCGCTGTATGATCCTTCCGCAGAGGAGTTGAAAATGACCCAACCGGTTAGCAATCGAAATAAAAAGCAGGCAATATTTCTTTTCGGAGGATTTCAGGTAAAAGACAAAAACGGAAATGACATTACCGGTGAATTTTCGCCAATGTTGAAGCAGCTATTCCTCATTATACTATTGAATACGCTCAAGGAAGACGGTAAAGGGGTTTCTTCTATTGAGCTTAATGAAACTTTGTGGATACATAAATCTTCTGAAAGCGCAAGGAATAACCGTTCGGTAATGCTGTCAAAGTTACGCCAGCTCTTCGAAAATATTGGCTTTTTGAATATTGAAAGCTCCAATTCCTATTGGGTTATAAAGTTAGGAGATGAAATTTATTGCGATTATCGGGAAGCGCTTTCTTTGATACATACAATGAAAAATAAAAATAACCGGACAAAAGAAAATGTGATGAAGCTTTTAAATATAGTTTCATTCGGCGAATTGCTGCCAAATATACAATTAGAATGGGTTGATTCTTTCAAAGCAAATTTTGCCAATCTGTTAATTGATTTATTAATTGATATTACCAAACAAAAAGAACTGGCTCTCTCACCTATTGAGCTTGTTAACCTTGCCGACACTTTGTTAATATATGATATATTGAACGACGATGCCCTGAAATTGAAATGTTGCGCTTTGGTTAAAATGGGAAAAAACGGTTTAGCCAGAACGGCTTATAATTCTTTTGTGAAACAATACTCTGTCTTATTCGGAACTAACTATAATTATTCCTTCAACCAAATCATTTCCTGAAAATGATTAACAATAAACAATAAATTATGACACTCGACAAAAGTGGTTATATGGAATCGGCAAGAACAGCGACAAAGCGGTATTGCCAGCATTGGGAAGATTTTGTTGCCCGTTTTCAAGAATCGGGCAGCGGTAAGCGGTCGGACGAAAAATGGCAATTGATGGAACGAATTTATTGCTTAACCGATTGCCTCAGTACAATGTAAAAGGGGATTGCAGGTCAAGCCTGCAATCCTCCTTTGCTAACAAATAACGCATAGTTATTTTGTAGCTTCAATAGAAACTTTTCGAAATTCTTTCAGCGCTTTTTCGATAGCCAATGAAACTTTCCGGGCGCGAGCTCCTGCCGCCTTATTTCCATTTTCTACCTGAGCTGCTGCATCTTTTTGAAATTCAGCGAAAAGTTGATTCAAGTTTGCTACTAAATCTTTCATAAATATTTAATATTAAAAGTTCGTACAAAGGTAACAGATTTTCAGAAAAAAAAGCCTTTAAAGATAAAATATTTTTTTCCGGAACTAATGATACCTAATATTGAAGTCTTTTAGATGGTAAATTACGGTTATTTCTTTTAAACTTGAAAAGGTAGAGAGGATACAAGAGGAGCATCATGTTCATCGGTATCGATTTCCAATTTTAGCGGATAATCGCCAAATAATGAAGCTATTTGAAAAGCAGAATACACAGAGGTGGAAAACTTGTTGCCTATTGCGATTATGGTTACTTTCTCGTCTAACAAATGAACGAAAACTGCGTTGCTTCCATGCCACCATCCATTGTGAAAAGTGAGTTTCTTTCCGTTGGGAAAAATCATCATGCGTATTCCTAAACCGTAATTTTTCGTACCCCGACGCTCATTGCTGTATGGTGTAAACATTTGCTGCAACAGATTCTTACTAAGAAAATTAGATGCAAACATGGCTTTGCTCAGACGATACAAATCTTCAGGCGTGGAATAGACATTTTTGTCTCCGTAAACGTAATCCAAATAATCAAAAGGATAAGGCTTGCCGTTACTGTAGTATGACAACGCTACCTTGCCCGAATCTTGCTTCTGGAAAACGAAAGTGTGTTCCATCTCCAGCGGGTCGAATATCATCTTCTTAATAGCTTCAGGGAAAGGATTTCCGGTAATTTTTTCCACAACCAAAGCCAAAATAGCAAAATTGGAATTAGAATAAGAAAAATGTGTATTGGGAGAAAACGACAAATCAGGCTTATTTTTTGAAAACAAATTCAACACGTCTTCATTTGTCATGAATTTAGCATCCCATAAATAACGCTCATTTTCTGCCAGATAGATGTAATTTTGCAATCCGCTGCGGTGCGAGAGCAGGTTCCTGATGCTGATTTCTTCGTAAGGAAATGAAGGTAGCACGCTATTTACTTTTTGGTCTAAGTCGAGTTTTCCGGCTTCCACCAGTTTCAAAACAGCAAGCGAAGTGATGAGTTTGCTCACGGAAGCAATGTGCATGGAAGTTTCTGCCGTAACAGGCTGTTGAATCTTGATGTCGGCATAGCCTGTGTAGTTTTCAAAAAGGATATTGTCTCCACGCGCTATAAGCAAGCCGCCGCTCAAATGTCGTTTTTTCCAAAATTCAGTGTAATAATCCGATAATTTTTCTTTTATTATGCTATCGTTTGGGAGAGATTCATTTTCGTCGTTAGTGAATATTTTTGAGAAGTCCAAATCATAATACCCCGGCAATGAACGGTCAATGACTTTTTTAGGAACAACCGGCACATCATTTGTTTTATCCGTATTCTTATTCTTGCATGAGTTAAAATTGAAAATACTTAGAATTAAAATTCCCCAAATAATTATATTTCTTATCCTACTAAACATTTTGCAAAGGAAATCAAATTTTCTCTACTTTCCAAATCATGTCAATGAAGGAAATAGTCAAAAATTTATTCGATAAATAAGTTTGTTCAGCAGCAGATAGCAAAATGCGAATTGAATAGCGTGCATGCTAATTCCGTATCTTATTTCCATCGGCGCCGCAAATATAGACGAAGCATAATAAACGACGGCAAAACCGAATAATCCCCAGAAGACGATTTTATCATCGCGGGAAAAAATAAGCTTTTTCCTTTTGACAATGGCTGCAATTCCTATTCCTGCAATCGCTATCCATAGTATTAGATGTAATACTTTCATTGCGGAATGATAACCATATTTTAAACTTAAAAAATCGTGGCTTGCTTGCATCGTATCACTTTCATCCAGGTTGTAGTATTCATATATTACTTTAGGTCGTTCGGAATTTCCACCGGCAATACATCCGGGATAAGGATAAAATGTTTGTTTAAGATTTGGAAAATAATAATACCGTAAAAAAGAAAATGGGTAGTGGGTCATGATGTATATCGCATAATCTTTATAAACTCCGCTTCCTAATTTTACAAATGTCGGCAAATATCCGGTTTGCTGTTCCTGCATTGTCTTAAAAAGATATTGCTTCAAAGGCAATTTATTATCCCACATGAAGCTTGCGCCGATTTCATTATTGTCGTTTATTATTTGATTTACAGTATCCATATTATGCATAATAAAATTATGTAAATCTTTCAATTTCGGATTTCTAAAATCGTTGGCTTTTAAATCTATATGCGGCAGCGTATAAAAAATGTTATTTGCATAAACCCACCCGTCAAATCCGGTAGAAAACTGTTCTTTTCTAACTATTTCTTTCATAGATGCTTTAATTTGAGAATAAAAAATAAAAAAAACAAAAATAGAAGCAACTACGACAGCCCAGCGGATGATTCCTTTTTTCATGAGAAAGAAAGGAATAAGAATAAACGGGAACACCAACGCTGAATACCGGACGTGCAAAGCGGTAAAAAGAACGAAAACATACAATACAGCTGCTATCCAGCTTTTACGCTTGATGATAAAAATAAAAAGCGAAAGAATGCAATAGACTTGAACTGCAAATAGCAAATCGCTCAGAATCCAGTTTGCCATTATGAATGAAGTCGGCGCAAATATCAGAAATAACAATGAACTATACCATAACCATTTAGAGGCAGGTGGAAAAAAATATTTTACCGTGAGTGCAAGAAAATAGCTTGCTAAAAAAAATAAAAATACTTGAACAATAAAAATGGAATGGATATTCGCTGTGAACGAATGTAGTATCTGTAAAAAATAAGAATATCCGAAAGGACGATAAATATAGAATATGTTTCTGTCGGCAGCATCCACATATCCTCCCGAATCTGCGAAAGAGAAAGGATACGGATAGCAATAGCTAATGATAATATATGCCAAAAAACAACAAGCGAATAGAATTGCAAAATCAAGCCATTGCGCCTTTTGAAGAAGAAAATGATAAAAAGATATTTCCTTTTCTTTTACGTTGTTAATTTCTTCGTTTTTTGTGTTGTTTATCGTTTTCACATTTTTCACTTTCACATTTTTCATATCTCTTATTTTTTAGTTGCAACTATATAAATGTTTTTACCCAACGGCAGTTTCAGATGTTTTTCTATTCTGCTCATTACAGGGACAATCAATTTATCATATATTTTTACGGTTGTTGGATTTTGACCGGTAAGTTTCAAAACGCAGGAAAGAATATACCAGGGTACAACTCCAAGAATATCGAAATAGTTTATTTTAACTATTTTCATATCAAGTTTATTTTCAAACAAATCAATAAGATGTTTTTTTGAATATCGCCTGAAATGTCCGACTTGTTTATCTACTGCACCATATAACATTTGAAGCGCCGGGACAAAAACGCAGAGATAACCATCGGGATTTAATGCCGCTTTTGCTAAAGATAATTCTTCAACTTCGTTCTCAATATGCTCAAGGACATTAATATAAAGGATACTATCCGTTGTTGTTTGTTTTTCTTTTAGAAAATCGCATAAAAAGCCCAAAAACACTTCTACATGATTTTGTTCTTGCATTTTACTGCAAATGATGTTATAATTTGCTTCGTCCGGCTCAACGGATATAAGCGATGTGCATTGCTTTGCTATCAATTCCGACAGGTTGCCCAAACCGCCGCCTACTTCAATTACTTTGCCGTTGATATAAGGATTAAAATTATCTAATATCCATTGATTATAATTTTTTGCACAACTCATTATGTCCAAGTCATTGCCTGTATATTCGAATTTTTGAGTCATTTCCTTGTTCAAATGATTATTTAAAGTTGAGGCGTTTCAATTCGTACGATCTGCGTTCGCTACGAGTCATACTGTCTAAAATTAATCCGGTAAAAAGACTGAGCATGGAGGCTAAAATTAAAAAGCAAGATACAATTAGTGTAGGGAAACGAGGAACTAAGCCTGTTTCTATATAGGTAACGAATATTGGAACAAGCAGTACCACAGCAATAATCAGCAACAAAAGCGCCGTCCATCCGAAGAATTTGAGTGGACTGTATTCTTTGAATAAACTAAAAATTGTTTTAAGCACCTTTGTTCCATCTTTATGGGTATTCAATTTTGAAAAACTCCCTTCGGGCCTGTCCCTGTAATCGATTTTTATTTCTTTGAGTGAAAACCGTTTGTCTAATGCGTGAATAGTCATTTCCGTTTCTATCTCAAAACCGCCCGACATGACAGGAAACAATTTCACAAAAGGTTTGCTAAAAGCGCGATAACCGGTCATTATATCCTTGATATTTGAGTTCCAGATAAAATTAATTAAGCTGCGAACCAATTTATTTCCAAAATTGTGAAAAGGACGTTTGTTCTCTTCAAAATAAGTAGAGCTTAAACGATCGCCCATCACCATATCCGCTTCTTTTTCCAATACCGGATTGACCATTTCACGCGCATGTTTCGCCGGATAAGTATCATCGCCGTCGATCATTAAATAACAATCAGCTTCGATTTGGCGAAACATGCTCCGAATCACATTTCCTTTTCCTTGTTGATATTCATGGCAAACAATAGCGCCGGTTTCTTCAGCGATTTCTACCGTTCTATCGGTGGAATTGTTGTCATATACATAAATAGAAGCTTCCGGTAGCGCCTCCTTAAAATCGGCAACTACTTTTTTAATCGTTTTTTCCTCATTATAACAAGGAATAAGAACTGCTATTGAACTCATTCAAACTTATTTTTATGACAGAGCAGCGATAGCCGAACCGATCAGGTTAGGATCCTCCATTTTATCGCCAATCGTAACGCTAACATCTTCAGGCAATAAGAGCTTAAGTTCTTTCTCAACTAATTCTTTGTAATAAAGCTCATTATTTTTATCTTTATCCCAAAATACAGTGCCGTCGGCTGCCAGGCAAATCTTTTTAATAGATGCGTCCTGAGCAATTAAAACTTGAACCAAGCCAGCCAAAGAAGCGGCGACGAGTTTTGCCGACCGTTCATAAATCCAACCGGCAACAGCAACATGCTCGGCAACGTTAGCTTCCGGATTTCTGATCATCTTAGCTAAAGTGCCGCCATCGCAGTCGTAAGCAATTTTTTCGTTGATGAAAACCGTTTTGAATATTTCGCCGACATAACCTCCT
>Ga0123357_10007699_pt1 | contig 13364 bp, 7 predicted proteins | sample TergutEmb28metaG_FD_89873 | JGI IMG/M metagenome (GOLD analysis project Ga0123357, IMG submission 89873) | Embiratermes neotenicus P4 segment gut microbial communities from Petit-Saut dam, French Guiana - Emb289 P4 | ecosystem: Host-associated > Arthropoda: Insects > Digestive system > Gut ...
CAAATATTCTCCTCAACACCATGTTCTCAAACACCCTCAGCTTCCTTTCCTCCCGCAATGTCAACGACCAAGTTTCACACCCATACAAAACAACAGACAAAATTATAGTTCTATATATCTTGACCTTTAAAATTGTTACATAATAAATATAAATAAAATTTGAGATATGCGTGACACTAGTCATGTGATAAGTCACACACATGTGAGCATTGTTACAGGATACTCTTGTCACTGGCCGTCAACGTCCATAAAAAATGAAAACTCGTTTCTCTTGTGATTGTTCCACCTGATACAGAATCATATGAAAGATATTCTGTACTGGCCCCCATTTTTTAAGCAGTTGGATAATTTTCTGGAATTTAAGTACGGTACTGCTTATTTATCTCTAAAAGTCATGAGATAATATTATTGTTGTTTCTAAGTGAAGAAATGTATTTACAAATTATTTTCAGAACCAGACTCATCTGGTGTTGCATGTAAAAGTTGTAAGCTTATTTTCTGGAGCGTAATCGCTGTTTAATAACGTGAGTGTATTATTTTTAGCGAGATTTTTTTTGTCTAGAACCTGTAAGATACGTGAAGTATGGCGTGATAATAACACGTGCAGTCAGTTAGGTACACGTGTTGGCAAATTACTGTAGTATATCTGTAATTTAATTAGGCACAATGCAATTTGGTCAAAAAGCGAAAAAAAAAAGGGCGATTTGTGTGACCCATAATTTGTGCATTATTCGAAATATATATATATATATATATATGCCTACAATGAAAATACCAACAAATGCACACAAGATTATATATACAATTATCTACATGTTTCGGCCAACCGTTTGACCTTCTTCATAGATGTAAGATACGAAGATTAGGTAAATTAAAAAAGTATAAAATTCAGTTAACGAAATTATCAGAACCAATAAATCCATAAATTTAAATTGTCAGTAATAGGAATCCATATTTTAAAAGTGCATAAATGTAAGTTATCACTAATATGTGTTTATATTTGATTATATGTTTTTAGCAGAAGGTTTCAGGTAGTGATTCACCATCCTGTAATAACAGGAACATGTGAGTGAGAGATATTTTTATAATATGTTGATAGATAGTTGAGTAAAGAGAGACCAACTTGATGCCACTTGTTTTATTATTACTTTATTCAAAGCACTGAATAAAGTAATAATAAAACAAGTGGCATCAATTTGATCTCTCTTTACTCAACTATCAAGATGATGCACGGTCCAGTAAACATATAAGATGTTGATAGATATTAAAGAGTTGCAAGCCAGCATGATAGGAATGTAAAATCGGTGGACAGTGGAATACGTATTAAGTGAAGGCGTCGTGGTGTAAATAGGACAGTAAACCGCACTGTACTGAAGTCGGCTATCTTTGTCTGGATTTCTCAAGTGTTAAATGTACACAGATAATTGAGGAGATGAATAATTATCCACTTGTCAGTGTGAAGGTACGCATGTATATGGAAAGAATAGCTAAGCTTCGTAAAAACCCTGTTTTACACGTGGTAAGACAAGTGCAAAATTTGATCTGTGGTTCAGGAATCTATCTACCTACATATCTATCTATTTACCTCCTTGCTTATTTATCTTTTTTCTTTTTCGAAAAAATTGAAAAAGAGGACCATTTAGAATGTGCAATGGAAAAGAAATGAATTGCGTGCATAGAACCCTAACGGACTACGGACTAAACTGATTGTGTAATTATAATTTTGTTCTGAAATCGTCGAAAATATTTATTGATCCCTTCAAATCCACAGTTACGGAACACAACCCTGTTATCTGCCTTTTAATTTATTATGTCGAATCATTACCAGTCCATTAGTTAGGCGCGTTCGCAAAATTGCGAAAATCGACTATTAGCTTCGTCGTGTCTGTCTGTCCGTCTGTCCGTCCGCATGGAACAACTCGGCTCCCACTGGACGGATTTTAATTAAATTTGACATTTCAGTATTTTTCGAAAATCTGTCGAGAAAATTCAAGTTTCACTAAAATCTGCCAGGAATAACGAGTACTTTACATGAAGACCAATATACATTTTTGGTCATATCTCGCTCACTTCTTCTTCGAAAGAGAAATGTCTCAGACAAGAATTTTAGAAAAAAAAAATCAAAGCACATTTCATGTTCAAGAACCCTTTTTTTTCCGAAATTCTTGTCGTTTATGAGATAAGGTGGAAAAATATTTTAGAGCCGGGTAGGCCGCAGAAGACAATACGGCACATGCGCATTGCTTGCTGGATAATAAGGCTACAGACACACACTCAGAATCTGTAATAATTATTGCTTTTCCAGTACAACAATGCTTGCACGAACGCCCCTCACTGTTACGTTAGACATATATTGCCTGTCGTGTTCTTTATATGGTGTGTTCCCCTCTGCTCGTCAGCCAGGTGTATTTAAAGCATTCTTGGTACTGTTTTTTGTTAACGGCATTTTGTGCAGCCACTTGAATATGTACATATTATGTAGCCAATATTTGCATTATCTATAGTGCGTCTATTGTGGCCGGGATAGCTCAGTCGGTATACCGACTCGCTATGGGCTGGGCGGTCCGGGGATCGAATCCCGGTGGAGATGAGATTTTTCGCATCCGTCCAGACCGGCCCTGGAGCCCATCCAGCCTCGTATACAATGGGTACCGGGGTAAAGCTGCCGGGGCGTGGCATTGACCACCCACTCCCATCTAGCGCCGAGGTTAAGGAAAGAGTAGAGCTATACCTCTACTCCCCCTTTGGGCCTTCGTGGCCTGTTCTATGGTGAACTATACCTTTACTTTACTTTTATAGTGCGCCTATTATCCTGTTCACCGCTGTTTGAACAAAGGGTAAGTCTTGCTGGAAACAGTGAGTGTAATATCAGATTTGCTTAACACCTTCAAAGGAGACTACCATTGTTGCTGGGAATTGTGTGGGTGGGTGCCTGTCCTCAAAAATAACGTTTGTTGTAGCGAAACAATGCTTGTGAAACTCTGAATGAAGATCGTGTAACAACATTCTCCTGCATCTATGCAAACTTCTGAGATGAAAATGTATATAGCTCCAATATGATTTAGAAATATTTAGTGGTGTAGACCAGGGGCTCTCGAACGTTTTGGTTGGCTTACCACTGAATGAAATGTAACAAACAGTTTTAACATAACACCAATATTTTTTGTTTTTAAATAAAAAAGCCAAAATTAGAAAGATTATTTGAGAGAGAGGATGGGTATTACAGTGTTTTCAGCAATGCTGCATATTAACAGATACATTTGTTGAATGTTTTATTCATTTTTCAAAGTTTTATGCTTTTTATATTCCATTTTTTAATTAATGCTGCATACCTGTAAACAATGGTTGGCTTACCTGTAGTGGTGTGCCTACCACAATTTGAGAAACTATGGTGAGGGTCCATAAAGTATGCGACTTTATCGTTGTTACACTGAAGAAACTGTATTTTATGCTCTATTATGTAGCACAGCATGTTTCTCTGTCACATCCGTGGGCACCGCAGCATTCACGAGACTTCCCGGTGGATGCAGTCTTTCTGTGTGATGAAGCTGCAGCACTTTGAGAAACTATAAAAGGGACATCCTTTGTACACAGCGCCTGATAGCATGCCGTCTGAGTTTTGCTCATTAAAAGACTGTGTCCGACAAGTTTGGCCCACTACATGAATTAAAATGTTATCATGTCATGAAAATATATTGTGATCGAATTGCTATTATGTTTCAGGTGATACTGGTGAAGTGGAATGAACCATACCAGAAACTGGCATCTTGTGACAGTTCAGGTATCATCTTTGTCTGGATTAAGTATGAAGGCAGGTGGAGCATCGAACTGATCAATGACCGAAATACTCCTGTCACACACTTTTCTTGGTCACATGATGGTCGAATGGCACTCATCTGTTACCAGGTATGAACGGCAATACTATGCAGTCAGCCAAACAACACATTATAAAAGCGCAGAGCGACATTATATATAACAAATTTTTCCAACGGATTTCATACTTGCAAAACTAATGAACGAAACTAACCTTCTGAAGATATTTGGGTTGTGGGGACGGTGGGTTGGTGCAGAATCAATAAAATTACGTTGTAATCATCATGCACAGTACATTATTGTCATATTGTCTCTCGTCTTGAAGAAATAAGTGTAGGTAAAAACAGATCCTTACAAGGGAATAATGCACAGTATGGACATGAAATGTATGAAAATAGTTTGAGGATGTTCTAGAAGAGGGTGTTCAGGAAGATACTTAAGCTAAAGGGGGAGGAAGTAAAAGTAGGCTGGATAAAATTGTATGAAGGTGAGCTTCACAATTTGTACTCCTCACAATGTACAAGAATTTTAGGGTAATCAAAAGCAGGAGGGTGAAATGACATTGACACATAGCACATATGGGATAGAAGAAATGTGTACAGAATTTTGGTGGGGAAGCTTTAAGAGACCATTTAGAACACCTAGGTAAAGGGGAGGATAATTTTAAAATGTTTCTTAAAGAAAGAGGGTGAAGGCGTGGACTGAATTTGCCTGGATTAGGATACAGTTAAGTAATGGGTTGTAGTGATGGTCATTAACCTGCAGGTTCCAAAACATGTGAATCATTTCTTGACCTGGGGAACTACTAGCTTCTTGTGAAGGACTCTGCTACATGGATTTAGTTAGATATGATGGCCATGTAGTATGCAGCTGTCACTGTGTTGTGAAAATTCTGCTGTCATCAGTTGCTTCTGTTCATGTTGGGCCAAAATTACAGCCCCTGTACAATGCAAGTGAAGATTAAGTGATCACTAATGTAGTGGTAGAGGCAACTGGTTTGTAGTAGTTGGCATGTGCTCATGATCAGTGGCTGAGCATTGTAGAAGGGGGTGTAACAACAAACACATTTAAAGATGTCATTCTTAACATAATCTTTTTATTTATCTGACACCGATCTAAAATCCAAAATTAGAATACTATATACAAAATAATTTTATTTTAGTCATATGAGAATTTGTCTGTCACCTTGATATGAGAATAGAGATTGAGAATATGCGGGAAGGATGTTTTGACCAAAGGGAGTGGCATTGAAGTATTGCACTTGGCTGATAATGAATACCAAGTTGTCTCATACAAATGTTCCAAATTCTTGGTGAATACTCAGTTAATTAGTGCTAATTTATGAAATAGTCAATAGGGACCTATATTTTGAGTAATATTAGAAAGGTATACTTTGCCAAGTACATTTATCACATTGTTTCATGGGAAAACTTTCAGTTCACAGATTGAATATTCAATCAAATTGTGATATCATAATATCTCTTAAGGGTTATAACAGAAAGGGTCAATTTATGGGTTTTCTGTGGAAATTGTAGTTAGATATATAATGGATTATTTTATTGATATTATGTTAATCCTGTCATACAATTAGGCCATTTCTATTATTCTTATGATGTTCTTATTGGCAATGTAGTATGAAATTTAATAACACAGTAGTGATGTGGGTGGTGGTTCAGTGCAACTGAAAATGTGTTGTATCATATCATCATTTATTCAGTTTTGTTCATCTCTAATACAGCAGTATTTTTTTGTGTCCACTTTATTTGTAATGTGACTTGCTTTGAAACTGCAAGAACAGATGTTATGTTGACAATAAATGAACACTGACACCAGAGAAGTATGCAAGATTGCAAAAAACAACATTTGTACAACATTTGTATCCTAAATTGGTATAGATCTTTCCACTTCTGTTGGTATCCTGCTATGCCTGGTGTATTCTCCTTGGTCAGTAATGTGTAAATTAAGCTGTGTTCATAATTTGTACTTTGATTTAAAGTTTTCCATTTTGCAGGACGGTTTTGTATTGGTTGGTTCAGTGGCTGGACAGCGTTATTGGTCATCCATGCTCACACTGGACTCCACCATCACGTGTGGTATATGGACACCTGATGACCAGCAAGTAAGTGCAATGTGGTTCAGCTAAGTACTGTGCTAATTTAGCTACACAGTGTTAAGTAAAAATATTGAGGTACCATTCCGATTAAACATGCACAAATTGATGCCTTTGCCATGAAAGCACTCAATGAGAGGTAAGTCAACTTTATCCATTTGCTTCCTGTGTTATTACTTTCCTGAGTCCAGTTACTGGACACAATGTACATTTATTTTGCATTGATGTATTATGTGATGAATGAAAAATCCATTTCCACTAGAAAATTTAGGCACTCTGCATCCAAATTATATATCATGTTGGTCAAATATTAGAAGTTAGGTATATCTAGAGTAGATGGCAGGAGGTAACAGCTACTTGGCAATGTATCATAGTGTCCACCTTTCACTGACATACCCTGTTCACTCTGCAATACATGAGGTGTTTGCTAGAGTTGTTGTTTATAGGGGTCTATCTGATGCATTTTTAAATCACACTGGGATAAAGAGGGGAAAGCAGGGATTGGAGAGTGGCAAAAGCTAATCCTGTTAAAAATAATAGAATTTTTTTAAAAAAATATTTCAAACAGTCCTTTCCTACTTACTATATTGAATTATGATACATGTGCACATGTGCTGGTGCATGCAGGAGTGTGTGTATATGCTTACATGCATATTATATCTAGAATAAACTAAAATAGTTTATTACCTCCAATAAATTATCCTGTCCAGGTCAATTACCCAAATATATTGACAATCTGAATCATGTCTCCCATTGGTTTTGATAATAATTTATGCTGCATGGTCCCATTGTTGTTGAAATATAAGAACAGGTCAGTAATTCGTATTATATCCACCACCAAACTATTTGGATAAGTGATTCTGTACTGCAGGTAACTGTAAATAAAAAAGCATCAATTGTTTGCATTCTGCTTTCAGTGAGATTGTTTTTTGCCTTGTCAGAGTGTTATGCTGGACAGTTTGAAGCATGGGAAAAAATTACTAGATTGTGACATGTTACATGTTTATGTTTGTCATTACTTTGTTAATTTGTGTAGGTGTACTTAGGAACAACTGCAGGGCAGATCATTGTGATGGACGTGCATGGGGCCATGGTGTCCCAGGTGCAGTTGAGTAATGACGTGGGAATCACAATGATGGCCTGGTCTTGTGAGAAGTTCAAGATGGAGGAAGGAGACGAAGCAGAACATGTGGTGGGGCAGTACACCCCTCCTGCAGGTATATTTATTACTGGTTCCTTTTGGCTTATTCCTAGAACATATTAATTTCATATCAATATTTGCTCAGTCCTGCAGATGCCTTCTGAGAATGTTCTTGATTATAATGAACATTTCTCTCAAAGAGTAAATAAACATACCTCATCATCTGTGCTATGTAACACCGCAGCATTTTTCAACCTTTGTACCATAACATGAATCTCAAGTATGTCATGGTAGGTTGAATTTCATGTAAACATTTAATGTTACAGGGTGTATCTTTAATTATGAACAAGGATTTTTATCCCATTTCTCACAAACTTCTTAGTATAAAATGCGTATATTTTTACATCCCATAACTATTGCTTCAAACAGTTGCTGATTTAAAGCTGTTTTGTGCATAAAAAGAATGTGTGATACCTTCAAGTTTTGCTTTTCCATGATGACCACAAAGTTTCATTTCTGGGTTTTCAGTTATTGGTTTGAAATTTCATCACATTCTTTGGAAGCGATATGATAAAGATGGCCAAACATAACCTCTACTTTAGGTTCATTTAGGGTGTTCACTTTTGCAGGAGAGAACAAAACTTACCAGCAGTTGTGCATCTCCTCATATGGGTAATTTTGTTATAAAATGTGTTCAGACTGGTACTGAACACAATTTAAAAAAAGTGTGGTGGATATCCCTTTGCTACCTACAAATCTCAAACCTTGCAACCCACTTGATAAGAAATGTGACTTTTGTGATTGTAACATGCAAGAATGTCACAAACATATGAAAAATACACATATATTTAGGACAGGCAATTAACCATAATAAAGTGGATTAAAGACCAAAAATTGTGTTCCATTTCTAAAATTAATGTACTAAGATTTTAATTATCAAAAAAATATCATTTTATTCATTTAATTATGTGTGTTGTTTATTGCCCATGCAATGGCTGTGGTGGTTAATAATTAGCCTTCTGATGTGGAGGCCTTGTTTCAAGTATAGCCTAGTTCATGTGGGATTTAAGATAGACATACATTGAGCCAGGTTTTTTCTCTGAGTATTATTTTGGTTTTCTCTTGACAGTATTATTCCACCAGTGCTTCATATTCATATAAATTGCATCCACCCAACTACCATTTTAGTAAATGACAGCGACAGTAAATAAGGCACTTCTGAATCTGTTATGTATAATTGATCAAAATTTACTATTCTGCAGTACAGTTTACAGTGAGGTTATCATCCTTGGTACCTTTAAGATAGTTGAAATATCAATGTAAGCTGTTTGTTATGTTTGATTTATGATGGTTACCCACTGTCAGTAGCAGATATTACTGTACAGATATTAACATTGTTGCATGCACTTTAATTCAAACTCTAGCACTTTTTAACCCGTCAAATAATACTGTCAATTTACTAATACAAGGATTGGCACCTTTTATTGTTTACTGTCTTCATTACAGAGTTGCTGTTTTTCTTTCTAGATGACCGCATCTACATCTTAGCAGTGAGCCTGCAGAATGGCTATATCTTCTTAATGAAGAGTTTTGATGATGTTTCACCAATCCAAGTGCACACTGGATTGTGTGGGCCACTGTGCCTAGAGTGGAGCAATTCCCGTGAGCTCCTGGCTGTAGCTGGCACCATGCAGCAGGCAGTTTCTACCTCTGCTGGAATTCAGCAGTCATCCCCAGAATCCAAAATGGCTTCTGCGCCCACAGTAGAATACACCAATGTGCTGAAGTTTTATTCTGACACTGGTGTACTTCTCTATTCAACAACAATTCCCTACTCACAGGTCTGTTTCTGAGATTAATGACTACCTTATAGATCAACCAACAAACTCCATGGAGTCGAGTTCTTCTACTGAAGCTAATTGATACTCATATTGCCAAGAAACTCCCCACCTTAATAGAACCAAAAATTTCCTTATTCTATTCATAAGGACCCATAATTTTTCCCTATCCTCAGCCATATGTAGCCAATCCAATCCCTTCTACCCTATTTATTTTATATCCTATTAATGATTAATGCTATCCCCCCCCCCCATCTTCACATAGATCTTTCATGAGTCTACTTCCCTTCACATTGATGATTGTTATAATTTTTATGGTTATTTCTTTTATAGTTGTAGGGTTTGAATCCCAGGTTCTAAAAGGTGATACCCCCGTACTAGCTATAATGGAGAATCGTTATCATGCATAAGACTAGTGAAGCGATAAGATGACAAAACTGCATGACTCAAGACATTGTGACACTGTTTATTCTGAATTTTAAATATCCTAATGGAAAACATATAATGGTGGCACATCAGTGTGGTAAATGCCATGACCTCACTCCACTGTTCATTGGGCTACTTGTCATTTATATTTGTCTTAATGAAGTGGGCAGATGTAGGCTACTTAACACTTTTATTGAATCTGTAGAAGTATATTTTTAAGAGGATTTAAGTTATGCTAAGCTTGTATTATTACATTGTAAATTAACTACAGATTAAGCTTTTTGTTACTAGAGATAATGAAATTAGAGATGTGTGTTTCTGGGTGAAAGCAAAGCAGGTCATTTATAGTGTTATGAAGATAATTGGACGAGATAATGATTCGTTTTTTGAAACTGAGATAGTAGTGCTTGTTTTGTTAGCAACATATGAATTATGAGGAAGTGTCAGTTCCCTTGTCTCTTATCTTATATCATGTGTTTATAAAATGTGAAATAGGTCTGATTTTATTCAACCTGTGCTAATCCATGGAGTGACACCACTTGCTCAATCAGAGAAATAGAACCTTATCTTCAGAAGCAAGATATTGAGACCTTTATGGTCTCTTATGAAATTTGCTTAATACTAACACACTCACACACACACACACACACACACACACATATTGTTAATGATCTGTAATTATGACAGTTGTAACATATTAATTGGAGGTAATGTACATATACATGTTAACAATTCAGTGTTTTGAAAGAAGTCACATTCTGGTTATACTTGTCTGTAATGAAATATCTTTATATTACAGTCTCCAGTGACAGCATTGACATGGGGCCACAATGACAAACGGCTGTTCATTGCAACTGGGTGTCAGGTGCACATTGCTTGGGTGTCACGACGAGTGGCAACACTGCAACTCATGTGTCGTCTGCGCATTCACTCACAACTAAAGGGTGGTGAAAACCAAGTTGCTGCCCTACCCCTTCCTCCTCGGATCAAGGCCCTCATCTCTAATCTGTTTGCGCAAACCATCAGGGTATGTATGAATTATACACCCTGTTTCCTATTTTCTTCTTTTAGTTTGTCATCGAATTAAAATTAAGGAATGCTTTATCTATTTTTCTGCATAAGTATTTCTTAATTGGCTTTCTAGATGACTTACATATTAAGCTCAAAATACACATGTGCGCGCGTGCTCACGCATGCACACATGCACACACACACAGATACAGATGCACGTAAACCATTTTGCCCATATTTCTGCGTTTGTGAATGGTCTTTTAGTCTCACTAAGAACTCTTCCTGAAGAATATGTAAAAACACCTTCCCATATTATAATCAAAATTTACAGCCTATACTTTAAAATATTTAATTTCAATACTGTGCATTAGGCTGTGAAGGTATGAGTTTTAATTACACTGCATATATTCAGAAAAGGACAGTGAATTTTTACTGCCTCCTTGCAGTGTTGTGTTCCTGACTCATCAGCACTACGTGAGTTTGTTTCACGACCACCTGCAGGCAGTGTTAGACTTCACTGTACCATGATCCGTCATGATGATGATTCCAACCTGAGCTCAGGGACATGCTACACACTATACCTTGAGTATCTTGGTGGACTTGTTCCTCTTCTCAAGGGCAAGCGCACGAGTAAGATTAGGCCTGAGTTCGTCATCTTTGATCCTCAACTTGATGGTAAGTATTCTCCCTCATAAAACTTCTTTGTTATTTAGGATATAACATTAATAATTTAATAACTGAATATAAAGTAGTATTGCTGATAATCTAAAAATCATGTAGATGGATGAGAAAATTCCTCCCTTACATGGAATTCAAAATTTCATTACTTTATTCACAAAATAACCCACTGCTAGATTGTGCCTGGAGCCAGTTAAATCCATAGCATACCCTTAGGTGATAATTGCTGTTGAGTCTGTAATATTATGGGCACCTGTAGTATGGCATTCATGGTGTTCACATATCGTTACAAGTGTGAGTTTAGAAATATGTTTTCCACACTATATTTCTGAATGCTATTGTGAACATGACGAAATTCAAGTGGGAACTCGCCACTGCTTTGTATGCAATCTGCATATTTATAAAGTACTGCATACACCTAGGCCATCACAGAAATAGCAAACATGGTCTCCATAAGTTTTTACCAACCATTTTCTGACATATAGAGATATTATTGTTTATTTTTCAGTATTTACATTTTTTCTACATTTAAAGAAAATTGCAAAAACATACCAACACATGGGGGTGTGGTCAGTAACTAGTTACTCAGCAGTGAAAGGGTTGAGATCAAATTTATTAGTCTCGTCCCACCTATACATAAGTGTTCAACTAAAATTTTTTATGCCTTTCGTATGTTCCTGTAAATGCTATTTGTCTGACACACCCTGTCTTATCTTTCTTATGTCAATCATCCCAAAACATTCTGGCAAAGAATACAAATTTAGCTCTTTATTATACACGTTGCTCCATTATTCTCTTGCTTCAACTTTGTTATATTCTGGTCGAGATTTTTCTCGAACACCTTTAATTGTCATTTGTCCCCAAGAGTGAGAAATGAATTTTCAGATCCAAATCTGTTTACTGTTTCTTCATAACTATTTTTTTTTTTAATATTCAAACATAATTGGGTTTAAAGAAAGTGAAATGATTAGTTAGTTCGGTACAGTTAGTTTGACAGGTTAGTCTAATCTGTCAAACACTAAGTGGTTATTGCCAGTGATATGGCAAGTTTCTCTGTGCAGATAGAACAGCTCTTAACCACCCTTGAAGCACATGTGTGGAATCAACAACTGACATGTTAACTCTTGCACAGAGTTTGCTTACTTGTTTAATATCTGTCTGTATTTTAATAAAATTATATCTTTGAAAGATTCTATTACTGTAGAAAATATACATTTAATGTTATGTAGGTTACCTGAATATGGAAGTGTCTGGTTCTTGTGAAACTTTATTATCTATCACCAAACTTGACTTTTACAAATCTAAAATGTAAATGCTGTGCCAACTATTTGTTTCATATTTTAAAGAAAGACAAGGCATGGCTGAATAGCTGTATGTACATGGCTACAGGGTGAACAAAACTTGGAAACGGTCAACGTATTACTGAACCACCTTTTGATCTTTCTGGTTACCATCTGGTCACAGGTTTGGAATATAAGAAACTGATTTATTCTATTATTATGCAGTGCCTTTGATTGTGACCACTGAAATTTATGTTTTATTTTGATTACACAATTCAGGTAAGCCATCAGTTTTATTATCTATCATTGACTTGTAAAAAAAAAGTGCAGGTTGTAAAACAATTCTGATTTCTCACTTCTAGAATTAGCATTAGCTGTTGACTCTACTGATTCAGCAAAGAGCAGTGGCTCATCTCAGAATGCTGCCAGTGACACATCTGATACAGAACGTGAAGATGGTTGTGGCAGTCCTAGGGTTCAGAGACGTAAACGAAGGCGAAACAAATCACACAATGGAGGAGTTGATCGGGGAATGGGTGTTGGTGCTGATGGGGAGCAGGATGACCTTGCCTATGTTGATACCTTGCCAGAAGTGAGTTATGCTGGAAAACTGATATACTGAGCAATCTGTTGTAAAAGTTTTTTTCTTCCAGTGACTTACAAAAGAAGAAAATATGCAACTTCTTGCCTTGGCAGTTGATTCTTTTCATTCTGAACATACTTACTTACTTACTTACGTACTTACTCCATGGTGCAGAGTCCTTCTTGAGAAGTTAACTGGTTTGCAGCTAGTCAAGAAATTCCCCACATTTCACGGAACCCGAAGGTTCATTACCGCATACACAAGCGTCCGCCACCTGTCTCTATCCTGGGCCAGCCCAGTCCAGTCCATATACCCACATCCCACCTCCTGGAGATCCAACCTAATATTATCCACCCATCCTCGCCTAGGTCTCCCCAGTGGTCTCCTTCCCTCCGGTTTCCCCACCAAGACCCTATACACCCCCCTCTCCTCACCCATACATGCCACATGCCCAGCCCATCTCATTCTTCTCGATTTTATCACC
>Ga0123357_10007700_pt1 | contig 13363 bp, 9 predicted proteins | sample TergutEmb28metaG_FD_89873 | JGI IMG/M metagenome (GOLD analysis project Ga0123357, IMG submission 89873) | Embiratermes neotenicus P4 segment gut microbial communities from Petit-Saut dam, French Guiana - Emb289 P4 | ecosystem: Host-associated > Arthropoda: Insects > Digestive system > Gut ...
GAATCCGACGAGTTCCTGGCCCAGATCGCCGCCGACGCCGACCTCCCGGCCTTGATGGCCGCCCTGGCCGCAGCCACCGGCGACACCTCCTGGCTGACCGAGGATCTGCGCCCGCCCCTGCCGCCGGTCGACACGGTCAACCACCCCCACGGCGGTATGACCGACGCCCAACAGGAACGCGGGCGCCAAGCCGTCCTGGCGGGCCTTCGCCGGTTGCGCGACGAGGGGATCACGACGGTGGGCACCCTGCCCGACGACGACGTGAAGGCGATTGTGACCTTCCTGGCCAACGGCGAGCAGTCGTGGCTGCCGAGCCTGATCCACGAACTCGACCTGGCCCGCGACAAGGGCGCTGCCCCCGCGTGGAGCCCGTCCGAACGCGCCGCCGGCGCCGACTTCACCGTCTTGGTCGTGGGGACCGGCGTGGCGGGGATCGCCGCAGGCCACCGGCTGGCCCAAAGCGGCCTGCCGTTCACCATCATCGAATCCAACGCCGAACTCGGCGGCACCTGGGCAAAGAACCACTATCCGGGCGTACGCCTGGACACCCCGACCTTCGGCTACTCGTACTCGTTCGCCCAGAAAGGCGACTGGCCGCACCAGTTCGCCACGGGCGGCGAAATCCACGACTACCTGGCCGAGGTGGCCGACAAGGCCGGGCTGACGGGGCGCATCGAGTTCTCGACCGAACTGCGCTCGGCGGTCTGGGACGACGACGACCGCGTCTGGGTGGTCACCACGCGCGACGGCTCGGGGGCCACCCGCGAACGCCGTTTCCACGCGATCGTCTCCGGGCTAGGCCAGCTCGACGTTCCCAACATCCCCGATTTCCCCGGCCTGGACGAGTTCGCCGGGCCGGTGGTCCATTCGGCGCAGTGGCGCGACGACATCTCCTGGCAGGGCAAGCGCGTCGCCGTCATCGGCACCGGCGCCAGCGCCTACCAGATCGTCCCCGCCATCGTCTCGGACGTGTCGTCCCTGGTCGTCTTCCAACGCAGCGCGCCCTGGATGCTGCCCACCCCGGCCTACCACGACAAGGTGTCCGACACCTTCGCCTGGCTGGTGCGCAAGGTTCCCCACTATGGGCAGTGGTACAGGCTGTGGGTGACGCTGCTGGGCATCCCCGGGCGCTTCCACACCGTCACCGCCGAACCGGGCTGGGCGGGCGCGCCGCTGAGCGTGTCCACGGCCAACGAGCGGGTGCGGCAGGAGTTGATCGAACGCCTCAAGGCCCAGTACGCGGGCCGCGACGACCTGTTGCAGATGGCCATCCCGTCATACCCGCCGGGGGCCAAACGGATGCTGCGCGACAACGGCGTCTGGGCGGCTGCCCTGCGCGCCCCCGTCACGACCGTGGAGACCTCGCCGATCGAGCGCGTGACCGCCGACGGGATCGTCACCGCCGACGGCCATGTGCATCCGGTCGACCTGATTATCTGCGCCACCGGGTTCCGCCCGTCGGACTACCTCGACGGGGTCGAGGTCCGGGGACGCGGCGGAGTGGAATTGCACGAGTTCTGGGGCGGCAACGCCCGGGCGTACAACGGCCTGAGCGTCCCCGGATTCCCCAACTTCTTCCTGCTCTACGGGCCCAACGTCGGCGGCGTGGTCGCGGGCAGCCTGTTGTTCATGATGGAACGGGCCACCGAATTCGCCATCAAGGCCATCAAAGAGACGCTGGGACGCGGGGCGCGGGCAATCGATGTCCGCCCAGACGCCTTCGACGCGTTCGTCACCTGGGTGGACGCCGGCAACGAGCAGATGGCCTGGGGGCAGCCCTACGTCCACACCTGGTACCAAAACCGCTTCGGGCGGGTCTCCCAGGTCTGGCCCTACACCAACGTGGAGTACTGGGACGCCACCGAAACCGTCAACCCCGGCCATCACGAATTCCTGCCGTGAGTCAGGTTGTCGTCGACGGCCCAACCGGACCGATCATCGGCACGGCCAGCGGTGGCGTGGCCGATTACCCCGGTGTGGCGTATGCCCACGCCCGACGTTTTGCCGAGGCGGGCGAGCCTCACCGCGCCCAGGGCCCGGCGACCGCCTTCCCGCAGCGGCCCGGGATGCTCGACGCGCTGCTCGGGCGGGCGTTGGGCGAAGCGGAGCAGTCGGAGGATTCTTTCAGCCTGCGGATCCAGGCCCCCGTCGGCGCCAGCAACGCCCCCGTGATCGTGTTCATCCCGGGCGGGGCCTTCGTCTCCGGGTCGGCGCACGCCCGGTGGTTCACCTCGCCGCACCTGGTGCGCGAAGGCCCGGTGGTGCTCGTCACCGTCAACCACCGGCTCGGCGCCCTGGGAACGTTGGGTTTCGATGCCGACGGCGGGACGGCGCCGGGGCTGCCGGACGCGGCGGGCTCGCCCCTGGCGTTGTCAGACCTGGTCCAGGCCATCCGCTGGGTCCATGCCACCATCGGGTTGTTCGGCGGCGACCCCAACAACGTGATCGTGGCCGGGGACTCGGCGGGGGCTTGGCTCGCCTACGCCCTAGCCCGCCTGCCCGAGCTGGCCGGGCTGGTGTCCGCCGCCTTGCTCATCAGCCTGCCCCGGCTCGACCCCCTCTCCCCAGCCGACGACGACGCCCGGCGCGCCGCGTTCCTCGACGCCTTCGGCCCGGCCGCCGACCTGCCCCAGGCGCCCGTCAGCCGCATCCTCGACGCCCAGGTGGCAGCCGGACGCGCCTACCGTGGCCGCGGTTTCCCCTTCGCCCCGGCCACCGGACCGCGCCTGCCGGCCTGGCTGGCCCACTACGACCGGTCGGCCCCGCAACTCCACGTCTCGCGTGTGCTCCAGATCACAACCACCGAGGAGTCGGCTGCCTTCCTCCATGCCGCCCCGCGCGACGGTTTCGACCAGGACTTCCTGCGCCGCTTCGCCGACGACCACTTCGCCGACCCGGCAGCCGCGCTCGCCTACGCCCGCGCACGCCGTCCGGGTGCTTCCGCCTACCGCCTGGCGGTCGATCTGGGCACGCTGCACCAATTCCGCTTGCCCGCCCTGGAGATCGCGCAGGCAACGCGCCAGGCGGGCATCGCCACGCAAGTGCTGCGTTTCGGCGTCCAAAGCCGGCTGGATTCGGTGTTTTCGCCGCACTGCATGGTGCTGCCCTTCCTCTTCGGCGGCCTGCCCGCCTGGCATGACGCGCCGATGCTGGCCGGGATCGATCCGGCCCAGTTCGAGGACGCACGCCGGGCGTTGACGGGCGTGGTCCTCGACTTCGCCCGGGGGGCTGTGATGAAGATGGGGGACGACCCCCATACCCCCGCGCGCCGCGCTACCCGCCTTCCATCCATCATGACGGGCAACGCAGCGCCCTACGGAACTCAGGGCGGAATGTCGATGATGGAACTGGACGAGGCCGGCCTGCGCGACGGCCAGCCCGACGAGGTGGAGCAACACCTGGTGGCGCTGCCAGCCTGACCGGCGGTGAGTTGACGCGGGAACCCCTGGCCACTCGCAGGATTTACGGTGCGTCATTCAGGGATATATCCGGGTTGCATCCGCCGATTCCCGCCTCGCCGGATGCGTAAACTGGCGGCATGAGCCAAGATCCGGAGGCGGCCTGGCCGCTCATGTCGTCCCCTGTGGCACCGCAACCCCCAGCCCAGACATCGATGACGCCACTCGCACCGGCACCGCCCCAGCCGACGCCGTATACGATGCCGCAAGCCGCGCCGTCGTACGCGCCCCTGAGTCAGGTTCCCACCCCGTCGGCGCCGCCGATGGCCGCACCGGTCGTCCCCGTCGTCTATCGCAAAGGGTCCCAAGGCCCGGTGATCGCCAAGCTGGCGATCATCATGGGGCTCTCAGTTCCCCTGACGGCCATCGCCGTGAACCAGCTGGGTTTCAAGGGCCTGATCTTCGTGTGGATCGGCATCATCATCGTCGCGGCCCTCGCGTTACTGCCAGGCCGGGGCACCAAGTGACAATGTCGCTTGTGGGTTGCGGGCCCCGTGAATGGGTGAAAGTCGGGTAGCGCAACGCGCGGGGGCATGGGGGTCGTCCCCCATCACCACATGACAGAGTCGGCCCGGGATTCCACGCGAGAACCCCGGGCCGAACTGCTTTGTCGTCGCTTATGCCTTGAACCTCGGGAAGGCCGATGCGCCGGCGTAGCGGGCGGCGTCGTCCAGGTCTTCCTCGATGCGCAACAACTGGTTGTACTTGGCGACGCGCTCGGAACGGGCAGGTGCCCCCGACTTGATCTGGCCGCAGCCCAGCGCGACGGCCAGGTCGGCAATGGTCACGTCTTCGGTCTCGCCGGAGCGGTGGCTCATCATCGTGTGGAAACCGCTGCGGTGCGCCAACGTGACGGCGTCGACCGTCTCCGTCAGCGAGCCGATCTGGTTCACCTTGACCAGCAGCGCGTTGGCCGCGCCCAGCTCGACGCCCTTGCCCAACCGGGTGACGTTCGTGACGAACAGGTCGTCGCCGACGATCTGGACCTTGTCGCCCAGCACCTTCGTCAAGGTCTGCCAACCGTCCCAGTCTTCCTCGTTCAGCGGGTCTTCGATGGAGACGACCGGGTGGTCGGCGACCATCTTCTCGTAGTACTCGATCATCTGGGCCGACGACTTGAGCTCGCCCTCGAAACGGTACTTGCCGTCCTCGTAGAACTCCGACGCGGCGGCGTCGATGGCCAACGCGATGTCCTTGCCCGGCTGGTACCCGGCCTTCTGGATCGCTTCCTCGATGAGGTCGAGCGCCTCGGCGTTCGAGTCGAGGCTGGGGGCGAAGCCGCCCTCGTCACCCAGGCCGGTGTTCAGGCCGCGCTCCTTCAGGACGGCCTTGAGCGCGTGGTAGACGCCCGCGCCCATCTCCAACGCCTCCGCGAACGACGCGGCACCGATGGGGCAGATCATGAACTCCTGGATGTCGACGTTGGAGTCGGCGTGGGCGCCGCCGTTGAGGATATTCATGCACGGGACGGGCAACAGGTTGGCCGTCGGGCCGCCCAGGTAGCGGTAGAGCGGCAGGCCCGCGGACTCGGCGGCGGCGTGCGCGGCGGCCAGGGACACGCCCAGGATCGCGTTCGCGCCGAGCTTGCCCTTGTTGTCAGTACCGTCCAGCTCGATCATGGCCTGGTCGAGAAGGCGCTGCTCGTCGGCCTCCATGCCCAACACCTCGGGCGCGATCTGCTCGACGACGTTCTCGACGGCCTTCAGGACGCCCTTGCCGCCGTACGGCTCCCCGCCGTCGCGCAGCTCGACGGCCTCGAACGCGCCGGTAGAGGCACCCGACGGCACAGCCGCGCGGCCCTCGGAGCCGTCGTCCAGGACGAGCTGGACCTCGATGGTCGGATTGCCCCGCGAGTCGAGGATCTGCCGGGCGTCTACGAATTCGATGCTTGCCACGATGCCATGCCTTTCAGTCAGTGAAGTTCAACGATCCTTAGCCTACAAGTCCCCACTGACAATGGCATCCATCCGACATGCTTCACACGCTCCTGACAGCGACGGCGGACGCCGGGGGGAGCCCGTCGTGCCGAAAAGAGGGCAGCCACGGCACAGACGGATGCCCCCGACGACGGACACCAATGTCGCCAGGGGCACATTGATCTAAGCTAACGACGTGCCTTACTTGGGTTGGTCATACTTCTTCATGCCACAAGACGCGCCCCTGCCTCCCGGCAACTGGGGCTTCGGGCTGTTCTCCCCCACGCACCTGCTGGTGCTCGCCATCTTGGCGGTCGGCATCGCGGTGCTCGTCGTGGCCTACAAGCGGGCGTCCGCGCCCGTGCGCCGACGCCTCCAGCTCACGTTCGGCTGGACGACGTTGATGCTCGAAGTGCTCCGCCAGATCGGGATCGCCGCACAGGGGCTCTACGACCCCAGCTACATTCCGCTCCACCTGTGCGCGATGGCCGAATTCGTCATCTTCGTGGACTGCCTCCACTCGTCCCGCTGGACCCGGGAGCCGCTGTACGCCCTGGGCATCTGGGGTGCCACCTGCGCGCTGGTCTTCGCTGACTGGACGAACCGTCCCATCTTCAACATCTATTCGTGGCAGGCGTTCTTGATCCACGCGTGCATCGTCGGCTACATCCTCATGCGGCTGGTGGCCGGCGAAATCGTCCCAACGTGGCGCAACCTGTGGCGCGTCGTCATCGTCATGGGGTGTTTCGTGGGCGTCGCCGCGTGGGCCAACGCCGTCTTCGGCACCGATTTCTGGTATCTGGCGACGGGCTCGCCCGGCTCCCCGTTGGAGCCCATCCAAAACATGACGGGCGCCTACTACATTCCCGCGCTGGCCGTGCTGCTCATCATCTTGTGGGTCATCATGTACACGCCGTGGGGTCTGCACGCGCGTCACGTCACCAAAGCCGAGAAGGCCCTCGCCGCCCCAGTGTCATAGCAATGGGGGACGACCCCCATACCCCCGCGCGTTCTCAGACGACCTCAATCGTCGCCGTATCGATACTGCGTCATTAAATGGGGGACGACCCCCATACCCCCGCATACCCCCGCGCACCGCAGCGCGTGGCAACCTAAATCGTCGCCGTATCGATCACGTAGCGGTAACGGACCTGAGAGCCCACCACCTTGTCGTAGGCGGCGTCGATCTGGTCGGCGGGAATCACCTCGACCTGCGCGGCCAGTCCATGTTCGGCGCAGAAATCGAGCATCTCCTGCGTCTCGGCGATGCCGCCGATCTGCGAACCGGCCAGCACTTTGTCGCCGTGGACCAACGCACCGATGGCCAGCGTCACCGGGTGTTGGGGCAGAGCCACGTCCACGAACGTCCCGCCGATGGCGAGGCAGTCGATGTAGGGCGTCAGATCTTTCCCGGCAGCCACCGTGGAGATCATCAGGTCGAAACTACCCCGCAGTTTCTTCAGCGTGTCGGGCTCGCTGGCCGCGTAATACTCGGTGGCGCCGAAGCGGCGCCCATCCGCCTCTTTTGACATCGTCTGGCTGATGACGGCCACCTCGGCGCCCATCGCGGCGGCGATCTGGACGGCCATGTGCCCCAATCCGCCCATGCCGACGACGGCGACGCGCTTGCCGGGGCCGGCGCCCCACCGCTTCAGCGGCACGTAGGTGGTGACGCCCGCGCACAGCAGCGGCGCCGCCTGGTCCAACGGAATGGACTCGGGAATGCGGCAGATGTAATTCTCCTCGACGGTAATCGACGTCGAATACCCACCCGCCGTCGGCAACCCGTCGCGGCCAATGCTGTTATACGTGAACACCGTGCGATGCGTCTTGCTCTGGCAGAACTGTTCGTGGCCGGCTTTGCACTGGTCGCATTCGCCGCAAGAGTCGACGAAACAGCCCACGCCGACGCGGTCGCCGACGGCAAATTTGGTGACGTCGGAGCCCACCTTCGTCACGATTCCGGCAATTTCGTGGCCTGGCACCAGCGGATAACGCGCCGGTCCCCATTCGCTGCGCGCGGTGTGGATGTCGGAATGGCAGATGCCGGCGAACGCGATGTCGAACGCGACCTCGGTGGGGCCCGGTTCACGGCGGGTGATCGTGGTGGGGTGGAAATGTCCGGTGGGTGAATCGATGGCGTACGCGCGCGCGGTTGGCATGGCGGCTTCCTTCCTTCAGATGGGCGCTAGTTCTATTATCGCCCTATGACCGAACGTTTCGACGCCGTCGACGTCATCCACGCCAAACGGGACGGCAAACCCCTCACCGACGAACAGATCGATTGGGTGATCGACGCGTACACGCGCGGCGTCGTCGCCGAAGAACAGATGTCCGCGCTGGCGATGGCCGTCTTCCTCAACGGCATGGACCGCGCCGAGATTTCCCGTTGGACGGCGGCGATGATCGCCTCCGGGGAGCGCATGGACTTTTCCGCGCTGTCCCGTCCCACCGCCGACAAACACTCCACGGGCGGCGTCGGCGACAAGATCACGCTGCCGTTGGCACCGCTGGTGGCCTGCTGCGGGGTCGCGGTGCCGCAATTGTCCGGACGGGGCCTGGGCCACACGGGCGGCACCCTGGACAAACTCGAGTCGATCCCCGGCTGGCGCGCGGCGTTGACCAACGACGAGATGATGCGGCAGCTCGACACCGTCGGCGCGGTGATCTGCCAGGCGGGCTCGGGCCTGGCCCCCGCCGACCGCAAGCTGTACGCGCTGCGCGACGTGACCGGGACGGTCGAGTGCATCCCGCTGATCGCGTCGTCCATCATGAGCAAGAAGATCGCCGAGGGGACGGGGTTCCTGGTGCTCGACGTGAAGGTCGGCTCGGGCGCGTTCATGCGGGACTATGACCAAGCCGTCGAACTGGCGAGGACGATGGTGGCGCTGGGCAAAGACCACGGCACGTCCACCGTTGCACTGCTGACGGACATGTCGACGCCGCTGGGCCTGACCGCCGGTAACGCGCTAGAGGTGCGCGAATCCGTCGAGGTGCTGGCCGGCGGGGGGCCGAAGGACGTGGTGGATCTGACCGTCGCGCTGGCCCGGGAGATGTTGGACGGGGCTGCGGCCACCGTCGAGGCGCGCGGGGTGCCCGGCGCGTCCATCGCTGCCGGGAGTGCGGAAGCCTCCCGTCTGGCCGGAAGCCTGCGCGACGCCGACCCGGCGCAAGCCCTGCGCGACGGACGGGCGATGGACGCCTGGAAAGCGATGATCAAGGCCCAAGACGGCGACCCTGACGCCCCCCTTCCCTGGGCGCGCGAAACCGAGACGATCACCGCCGAAGCCGACGGCGTCCTGGAGACGATGGACGCCCTGGCCGTCGGCGTCGCCGCGTGGCGGCTGGGCGCCGGACGGGCACGCAAGGAAGACCCCGTGCAGGCGGGCGCAGGCGTCGTCCTGCACGCCAAGCCGGGCGAGCCCGTCCGCCAAGGCCAGCCGCTCCTCACCCTCCACACGGACACCCCCGACCGTTTCGCCCGCGCCAAACAGGCCCTAGAGGGCGCCTGGACGATCGGCACGTCGGCGCCGTCCGCACAAGAGATCGTGCGCACCCGGATCGATTGACGGCACACGACGATGGGCATGAGGCGTGGCTGACGTGACTGGTAACCTGAGTCTATGGCTATGACCTACCCCGTCACGTCACACGACGAGAGCATGCAGATCGTCCAGCGGCTCCACGACGACAATGACGCTGTTGCGCGACGGTCCCGGATGGATGCCGTGCGGGCCCGAGCCAGGGCTGAAATGGAAGCTGCTGGCACATGGGGCATCATTGCCGATACACACGGCGCCTGGGCGAAAGCTGCTGCCGAAAAGTTCAGGCGCTGACGTGGCGAGCCTGGATACCAATTGTTTGCTGCGTTGGTTCTTAGGTGATGTCCCCGAGCATCAGGAACGTGTCGATGCCCTGTTGGACGATCTCGACAATGTGGTTGTGGACGACGTCATACTGATCGAAGCCATTTTCGTGATGGAATCCACCATGTCCTTGAGCCGATCGACGATTCGCTCGTACATCGATACCGCGATGTCTTACGATTTGGTGATCAATCGTTCGCTGTGGACCAGTGTCTTGGCCACATGGGCCTCCCATCCGAAACTCTCGGTGGTCGACGTGTATCTCACGGCCAAAGCGGCTGACGCAGGGACCGGACCGGTGTATACCTTCGACCTGAAGATGATCAATCAGTTGAACGCAGTCGTTGTTCCCGAATTGGCGGACGAATAGACCCCCTGCTTCGAGTTCTATCCACCAATCACGGCAACTGCGCTGCACCCCGAATCAACTGAAAACGACGTAACCCGGGTCAGGCCGGCACCACCGCGCGCTGGACGCGGTCGCCGATCAGGCACATGACCTCGTGGGGGATGGTGCCCATGATGTCGGCCAGTTCCGTCGTCGTGATCTCGCTCGTGCCACGACGACCGATCAGCGTCACCTCATCGCCGACCTTCGCGTCGGTGCGCGGGCCCAGATCGACCATCGTCTGGTCCATGCACACGCGGCCCGCGATCGGGTAGGCCTGCCCCCCGACGAACACCCGCCCCCGGTTGGACAGCGCCCGCGAATAACCGTCGGCGTAGCCCACCGGGAACGTGCCGATCCACGTGTCGTGCGGGGCCGTCCACGTGCGCCCGTAGCCGACGCTCTCCCCGGCTTCGATGTGTGTGAGGGACGCCAGCCAGGTGGTCCACTCCAGGCCGGGCAAAAGCCGGCCGATGCGCGCGATCTGCGGGCTGGGGTACGCGCCGTACACCATGATGCCGGGGCGCACCATGTCGAACCACGAATCCGGGTAGGCGATGATGCCGGCGGAATTCGCCAGATGTTTGACGACGGGGCCGGTGATCGCTTCGATCTCCGCGCACACCCGCGCGAACCGGGCGATCTGCGCCACCGTGTAGTCGTTCTGGGCGGGAACGTCCGCCGACGGAAGGTGCGACATGACGCCGCCGACGCGCATGCGCGGGGTGATGGTGGCCAACGCGGCCAGCCGTGGCGCGTCCCTGGGCGCGCACCCCAGCCGGTGCATCCCCGTGTCGACCTTGAGCTGCACCTCGACGCGGCGGTCGAGTTCGGCGGCGACCCGTCCGGCGGCGGTGATGGATTCCTCGTCCACGACGATCAGCGTCAGGTCGGCGGCGATGGCCGCGCGCACGTCGTCGCCGCGTGCCACGTTGAGTTTGAGGATGGGCATTCGCACCCCGGCCTCGCGCAGTTCGACGCCCTCCTCGACGGTGGAGACGCCCAGCCAATCGGCGGCCTGCGTCGCCTCGATCATGCGGGCCACCTCGACGGCACCGTGGCCGTAGGCGTTCGCCTTGACGGCGGCGAGGACCTTCCGGTTGCCGACGCGGGCGCGCACGAGGCCCAGGTTGGCATGGATATGGTCGAGCCGCGTCGTGGCCGTGGATGGAGCGATCACCCCGGCAAGATTCATGAGGTCATTGTCGCGTCAACGCCGCTTCCGGTCAACGGTCGCGGGGTGATTCTTGCCATCAGAACAACAACGACAGTGCCGGATCCGTCAACACCTGCCCAATATCGGTGATGCTGTGCCTACCAGTGGGGGACGACCCCCACACCCCCGCCATCAGAACAACAACGACAGCGCAGGGTCGGTCAATACCTGGCCGATGTCAGTGAGGAAACTGGCCGCAGTGTCCCCGTCGAGCAGACGGTGGTCGAGGGTGAGCGACAGCGTGCAGACCGAGCGCGGGACGATGCGCTCGTCCTCGCCCTTGCCGACCACCCACGGGCGTCGGGTGATGGCGCCCATGCACAGGATCGTCGCCTCGTTCTGGTTGAGGATCGGCGTGCCGGCGGTGACGCCCAACGCGCCCACGTTGGTGATGGTGAACGTGGACGACCCCAGGTCTTCGGGGCGCGCCTTGCCCTGCCGCGCCAAGTCGATGAGCGTGGTGAACGCCGACGCCAGTTGCGGCAGGCTCAGCCGGTCGGCCTGTTTGATGGCGGGGACGACCAGGCCGCGCGGCGTGGCGGCGGCGATGCCGAGATCGACGTGCCGGTGCCGGACGATCTCGTCGCGGGCGGCGTCGTAGCTGACGTTGACATCGGGGGTGCGGCCGATGGCCAGGCAGGCCGCCTTCGCGACGATCAGCAACGGGGACACGCGCATCCCCTCGAATTCCCGGCGGCGTTTCAGCGACGCCACCAGCGCGAGCGTCGCGGTGACGTCCACGTCCAGCCAGATCGTGGCCTGTGGGACGGCGACCATCGATGTCATCGTCGCGAACATCTGGCGGCGCACACCCCGCAGCGGGATGCGCTCGTCCTGGCCGTCGGCGGCGAAAAGAATGTCTTCGACGGTGACGAGGCCCCCCGGCCCGCTGGGATGGACGGATGCCAACTCGACGCCCAATTCGCGCGCGACGCTCCTGACGGCCGGTTTGGCCAGGGGGCGCGTGGCGGGGAGGTTGTCGGCAACGGGAAGATCGTCGTCGGGAAGATCGTCGTCGGCGGGAACCGGGGAGTCCTGGCGCGCGTCGGCGTGGACGATGGCGCGGCGGGCCAAGTCCGCCAGCGATCGCCGGTCGGGCCGTGCGGTGACGGGCGACGGCGCGGCGGTCCCGTACCCGACCAGCGCGGCGGGGGCTTCGTCGTCGGCAGGCTCGTCGGCTGCGGGCTCGTCGGCTGCGGGCTCAGCCGCTGCGGATTCAACCGACACAGGCTCGTCGGGTGCGGGCGCGTCGGTCACCGACTCTTCCACCACGGCTTCGTCGGCTGGAGGCTCGTCCACCACCGGCTCAACCACCACCGGCTCAGCCGCCACGGGCTTGTCGGCTGCGGGCTCGTCGGCGACCGGTTGACTCTCGACCGGTTCGCTGTCAGCCGGTTCCTCACGGCGCGGCGCCTCACGGGACGGCCCGTCGTCGGGCTGGTCGTCGTCGGGCTGGTCATCGGGGAGCGGTTCGTCGACGGCGTGCCGGGGCGCGGCGCCGCTCACCACAACGGACACCACAGAGGTGTCGTTCGCGGAGGAGGCGAGGCCGTCCCCCCTCATGGTCACCACGAAGGGCGCCGCTCCACCCGCCACGGTGGATTGGACGGCGGGCGGCGCGGCAGCCGGAGGCTGGGCCGAGGTCTGGGGCTCGTCGCCGGTTGCCTTCGGGGCGCTCGCAACGGGTTCCAGCACCGGCGAATAACCAACGGGCGCGCTGCCCCCTACCGGTTCGGGTGCGGGATTCGCCGGGCTTTTCACGCTGTCGTCGATCCTGACGATGGGCATTCCGACCGGGACGATATCGCCCTCCCGCACCAACAGGGCTTCGATGGTCCCGGCTGCGGGCGACGGCAATTCGACCAGCGATTTGGCGGTTTCTATGTCGACCAGGACGTCGTTGATGGCCACCGTGTCGCCGACGTGGACGCGCCAGGCGACGATTTCGGCTTCCGGCAGCCCTTCGCCGGGGTCCGGCAGTGCGAATTCCATCGGCACTCATTCCAATCTCAATAGGACAGCGATTGCGCCACGGCATCCAGGATACGGTCGACCTCGGGCAAATAGTCGTGTTCGACGCGGCTGGGCGGGTACGGCATGTCATATCCGGTGACCCGTAACGTCGGCGCCTCCAGCGAATAGAAACATTCTTCCTGAATGCGCGCGGCGATTTCGGCGCCCAACCCGGCGTTTTCCTGCGCTTCGTGGACGACGATGGCCCGCCCCGTCCGGCTCACGCTGGCCAGCATCGTCTCGTCGTCCAACGGCGACAGCGACCGCAGGTCGACCACCGTCAGTTCGACCCCGTCCGCTGCGGCGGCGTCGGCGGCCTCCAGGCAGGTGCGCACCGCCGGCCCGTAGGCCAGCAGGGTGGCGTGCGTCCCTTCGCGCCGCACCACCGCGCGGCGCAACGGCGTCGGCTCGTCGGCGATATCCCCGGATTCGTAATAGCGGTGTTTTGGCTCCAGGAAAACCACGGGGTCGTCGCATTCGACGGCTTGTTGGATCATCCAATACGC
>Ga0123357_10007701_pt1 | contig 13363 bp, 10 predicted proteins | sample TergutEmb28metaG_FD_89873 | JGI IMG/M metagenome (GOLD analysis project Ga0123357, IMG submission 89873) | Embiratermes neotenicus P4 segment gut microbial communities from Petit-Saut dam, French Guiana - Emb289 P4 | ecosystem: Host-associated > Arthropoda: Insects > Digestive system > Gut ...
ACGCCCGGTTCCGCCGCGACTTCACGCCGCTGGACGACGGCTGCGACTGCCACACCTGCACACACCACACCCGCGCCTACCTCCACCACCTGTTCCACGCCCATGAACTCCTGGGCTACACCCTGGCGACCATCCACAACGAGCGGTTCACCGTCCGCCTGGTGGACGACATACGCCACGCCATCGAGGCCGGCGATTTCGACGCCCTGCGGGCCGAATTCCTGGGCCGCTTCCGCCACTGACCCCGCCATCCACCTCCCACGACACCGGCTGATCGATTATCCTGGTTCCATGCGCCCCAAAGCTGACACCCGCGCGTGGCTCGACCGCAAGCCCGGCGAAGTGGTGGCGATGTTCGACGCGGTCGCCCGTCGCTACGACGTGGTCAACGACCTGCTGTCGCTAGGCCAAGACCGGCTGTGGCGGCGCGAGGTGGTCGCCGCGATCGACCCGAAGCCGGGCCAGCGAATCCTCGATCTGGCCGCCGGGACTGGCACGTCGTCGGCCCCGCTGGCCCAGGCCGGCGCGTTGGTCGTGGCCACCGACCTCAGCTTCGACATGGCCGCGTTCGGCAAACGCCGCCAGCCCGGGCTCACGTTCGTCAACGGCGACGCGCTGCACCTCCCGTTCGCGAACAGCTCGTTCGACGCGGTCACGGTGTCGTTCGGCCTGCGCAACATCCACGACATCCACACGTCGCTGAGCGAACTGCTGAGGGTGACCAAACCGGGCGGGCGGATCGTCATCTGCGAATTCTCCACGCCCACGTCGCCGATGTTCCGCCGCCTCTACCACGACTACCTGGGGGCGGCGATGCCCCGGATCGCAGGTTGGACCTCGTCCGACCCCGCCGCGTACCACTACCTGTCGCAGTCGATCCTCGCCTGGCCCACCCAGCAGGCCCTGGCCGACCTCATGCACGACATCGGCTGGCGGCACGTCGAATGGAAAAACCTCACCGGCGGCATCGTCGCCCTGCACCGCGCCACGGTGCCCCCGGGCTCGTGATGTTCGTCCTGGACGCGTACGCGGCACGCTCGTGCCCGCTCAAGGCTTTCAACCTCGCCTCGCCCTCGCTGTCGCGCCCGCCTGCGTCGTCCAGGCGCGCGCCGTTGCCGGGTTCTGTGGCGTTGGGCGACCAGGTGGTCGCGCGCTTGCTCGCCTGCGGGGCGAGCACCGCCGACCTGCGCGGGACCGCCGACAAAGGCCAGGCGTGTCTGGACGCGATGGAGGCGGGCACGGACGTGATCGTCGCCGGGATGCTGCCCGACGACCGCCACCAGCACCGGCGAGGCCGCCCGCCCCTGCTCGTCCGGGATCCGGGGACCGCCGCCTGCTACCGGCCAGCCGTCGTCCGGTTCCAGCGCGTGTGGCGCTCCGGGGGGTCGCTGGAGTACTCGCGGCTGGAGACGCCCCTGCTCGCCGAACGCTGCGACGGGCACTCCTACCGCTGGGCGTCGCGGGCCGACAACGTCATGGGCCTGGCCCATTACTGGCGGATGCTCGAAACCCTCGGGCACGCCAGCGGCACCCCCGTCGGCGCGATCGCCAGCCTGGACGAGATCGACGGCAGCCCCGTGCTCACCTGGCTGGCGTTGGACACGGACGGCCTGCTGGCCCGCTACGACGCCGAATTTGCCGAACAGACCGAGTTCGCGCGTCAGGCGGAGGCGGGCGCCAGCGCCGACGACCTCGGCCTAGAGCCCGTGATGACACCCGAATGCGACCGCTGCGACTGGCGACCCGTCTGCCGCGCGCGGCTGGGCGACGACGACCTGAGCGTGCGCGTCCCCCATTCGCGGCTGAGCCGCGCCGACGTGCTGCGGTTGCGCGAGGTCGGCGTCCGCACGGCTGCCGACCTCGCCGAGGCCGACATGGACACGCTGCTGGAGCGACTGAGCCCCCCGGGAGCCGCGACGGCCCCGGCAGGAGACGACCCCGACGCCCCCGGCGCGCAGCACCACGACGATCCACTCTCCAGCGCGGCCAAGAACGCCTGGGCGGACCACCTCATGGCGGCGCAGCACCGGGCGCGCCTAGTCCTGGCCGGCGTCGCCCTGGAACGCATCGGGTCGGGGCCGGTGCCGGTGCCGGGCGCGTCGTTGGAAATCGACATCGACCTGGAGACCTCCAGCGAGGACCGCGTCTACCTGTGGGGGTTCCTCGTGTCCGACGCCGCGACGGGCGAATGCGCCTACCACCCGTTCGCCGAATTCTCCCGCCTGGACGACGACGCGGAAACCGCCCTGGCCGGACGCGCGCTCGCGTGGCTGCGCGAACGGGTCGAGGGCCGCGACGCGCTCGTCTACCACTACTCCGATTACGAGACGCTGCGGATCGCGCGGCTGGCGACGCGTTCCGGCGACCCGAGGATCGCCTGGGCGCACGAGTGGGCGCGCACTGGGTTCATCGACCTGTTCGCGCCCGTCAGGCAGCATTTCTTCGGCGCGAACGGCATCGGGCTGAAGGTCGTCGCCCATGCGGGCGCGGGGTTCTCGTGGCGGGACCACGACCCGAGCGGCCTGGCCAGCATGGCGTGGTTCGAGGACGCGCTCGCCGCCCCCACGCCCGACGAGCGCGACGACGCGCGACGACGCCTGCTGGACTACAACGAGGACGACGTGCGCGCCACCCTGGCCGTGCGGCGCTGGCTGCGCTCCCTTCAGTGACCCGCGACCGGTCGGCGGAGCCCCGGCAACCCGTCAGCCCTCGGCTGGAACCGTGTCCGCTACGCCGTCGGAGTCGGGGAGCCGGACCAATTCGATGCGGGACGCGCGCCGCCCGTCGAGTTCGGTGACCTTCAGCCGGAACCGGGCCGACCCGTCGCCCTGTGCGCGCGGCAACACCGCTTCGCAGGCGTCGCCCACGGCTGGCAGCGCCCCCAGCGTCGCCATGACGAAACCCGCCAGCGTGTCGTAGGGGCCCTCGGGAAGCTCGTAGCCGACCTCGTCGGCCACGTCGGCCAACGTCATCAGGCCGTCCAGGTCGACCGACGAGTCCTGGCCCGGCTCGCGCTGGGCGACGTCCTCGTCGAATTCGTCCACGATGTCCCCGATGAGTTCCTCCACCAGATCTTCGATGGTGACGATGCCCGCCGTCCCGCCGTATTCGTCGCGGACGATCGCCAGGTGGGCTTTGGCCTGGCGCATCATCGTCAACGCCGGCAGGATGCGCAGGCTTTGCGGCAGGTCCATCGCGTCACGCACCAGGCGGGCCACCGGAAGACCCGGCTGCGCCTGCGCGTGTTCGACCAGATCGCGCACGTGGACGAACCCCAGCACGTCGTCGGCGTCGCGTCCGGCGACCGGGTAGCGGCTGTGCGTGCCGCCCAGTACCTCCTCCAACGCGGCGGACACGGGCGTCGAGCCGTCCAGGAAATCGACTTCGGTGCGCGGGATCATCGCCTCGCGCAGGCTCACGTCGCCGGCGTCGAAGACCTCGTCGACGATCTGGCGTCCCTCGTCGCCCAGGGACGCCGACGACCCGACCAGGGCGCGCAACTCCTCGTCGGTGACCTCCTCGCGCGAGGCCGACGGGTCGCCCCCCAGCAGCCGGACGATCACGTTCGTGGACGCCCCCAGGAACCAGATGACTGGCCGCGCGACCACCGCGATGGCGTTGACCATCGGGGCCAACGTCATGGCGAACGCCTCGGCCCGCTGCATCGCCAGCCGTTTGGCGCTCAATTCGCCCAAGACGATGGACACGTACGAGATGGCGATGGTGATCAACACCAACGCGAGCACGGGCGCCACGCTCGGCGCCACGCCCCAACTCGTCAGCACGCGTCCGAAGGAATCCGACAGCAACGCCCCGCCGAAGGCCGCCGACAGGAAACCCGACAACGTGACGCCGATCTGCACCGCCGAAAGGAACCGGTTCGGGTTCGACGCGAGCGCGGCGATCGTCCGCCCGCGTTTGCCACGGGCGCTGAGCACCTGCACCTGCGCCTCGCGCAACGACACCAGCGCCATCTCGGCGGCGGCGAAAACTCCGCCGATCACGATGAACAGCACGATCAGCAGGATGTCGCTCACGACGCTATTCATAGGCGGTGACGGGATTCCTTCCACGGCTGGGCTTCGATGGCGATAGGGGATGACCCCCATGCCCCGCGCACCGCGACGCCCACCGTCCATCCGTCATGGCGGGCACCACAGCGCGCTGCGGAGTTTATTTTAGGCGGTTTCACCTCACGTGAGAGAATGTCCGCATGAGTGACGCACCCCGGCCACCGTCGTCCAGAGCCGAATTCCTGGCCGTGGCACAGCCGCCCACCGTGTTGGGACGCCCCAGCGCCGAGCACTGGACGGGCCGGTTATACCTGCGCAAACTCTCGCCGTACGTGTCGATGCCGCTGACGCACACGCGCGTGAGCCCGAACCAGGTCACCGGGGCGTTCATCGTCATCGGCTGGGGCATCGGGCTCGGGCTGCTGATCCCCGGAATCTGGGGCGTCATCGCGTGCGTCCTGTTCGCGCAGTTGCAAGGCTTGCTCGATTGCGCGGACGGGGAACTGGCCCGCTGGACGAAGAGGATGTCGCCCGCCGGGGAGTTCCTGGACCGGGTGGGGCATTTCAGCGCCGAGGGGCTGATCCCGTTGGCCGTCGGCCTGCGCGCCGCCGACGTGTGGGGGCCGGCGCCCGACTGGCGCTGGGCGTGGCTGGGAGCGGCCACCGGCGCCGTCGTCTTGTTCAAGAAGTCGCTCGACCCGCTGGTGCAGACCGCCAGGGCCGGCGCGGGGCTGCCGCTGCTCAAGGACAGCACCGAACACGGCGAGATCGCCCGTGGCGCATTGGCCACGCTCAAACGGATCGCCAAAGCCGTCCCGATCATGCGGATCAACATCGGCATGGAAATGTCGCTGGTCATCTTGGTCGTGGGCCTGATCGGGCTGGGCGTGGGCGACCTGGTGGCGTTCCGCTGGCTGATGGGAATCCTGGCGCCGTGGACGTTGCTGATCACCGTCGGCCACTTCGCGTCGATCATGGCCTCCAGCAAACTCAAGCCGCAGGGGTAGGGCAGCGACCGGTCACACGATCGGCGGACGTCCCAACTGGGTCATGCGCAGCACCGTCCGCCAGGACATGGGGCGGCGCGGGCCGGGATCGGTGCGCCAGCCCTCGGCGAAACCCTTGAACCAGGTCGCCAGGTTGCCGACGTTGTGTTCGCGGACGAGCGTCAGCACCACCCACACGCCGCAATAGACGGGCACCAGGACGGCTGGCAGGTTGCGGCGGGCCACCCACACACGGTTGCGGGCATTCAGGCGGTAGAACGTCGCGTGGCGGGTGGGAGCCGTCGCCGGATGGCAGACTTCGATGGCAGGCGCGTACACGATCGCCCACCCGGCGTCGATGAGCCGCATGGCCAGGTCGACGCCCTCGTGGGCATACCAGAAGGCGCCGGGCCAGCCGTCCATCTCGTCGAACGCGCGGCGGCGCATGAGGGTCTGCCCCTCCAGGAACACGGCCACCTCGCCGGGGCGGCCACCGTCGGCGACGCGCAGGCGCGGCACCCAGCGGCGGGGCGCCGGGCGCCCGTCGGGGTCCACGATGCGGGGCTGGCACATCGCCACACGCGGCGAGCCTAGGACCACGTCGGCCATGCGGCGCAGCACGTCGGGGGCCGGGAGCGAGGCGTCGTCGTCGTAGAAAAACAGCAGGTCGCCGCGCACGGCCCCGGCACCGACGTTGCGGCCCTGCGGGATGCCAACGTTTTCTGGCAGGTAGACGCTGTGCGCCCACTCGGGAAGGCCCACAGGCTCCCACCCGTTGCCGACGACGACGGTGTCCAACACGACGCCCGTCTGCGTCCGCAGGCATTCCAGCGCCTTCGCTAGTTCGACGGGACGCTTCCCCATCGAGGGGATCACGACGCCGATCGTCGGGTCACTGCTCATGGACGCATGATAACCGACGGGCGTCACACCACCCGGCATGGCACCATCGGTGGCTCAGAACTCCGGCCAACGCGTCCACTGCTGGATGTCCAGCGTCCGGGGCGACTCGCCGCCGGTCGTGCCCACGAGCTGGCGCCGGTATTCCCCGCCGAGGAAGCGGTCGACTTCGGCTTGGGCGGCGGCGATGCGCCCGGCGATGTCCAGGCGGGCCGACGGCTCCTCGTTGCCCGGCGTCGACCGGAATTTCTCGACGGTTGCCAAGCCCGCTTCGGCGCGGCTGAGGGCGGCGTCGCGTTTGGCGTCGAGACGGCGGGCGTACCAGTCGGCGTCCAGCACCGCGTCGCGGGTGAATTGCTTGCGGAAATCCGGCGACCGCAGCGTCCAGCCTTCGCGGCTGTGCCCCAGCGCCATGATCTCCAGCAACGACCGCAACGGCGGCACGGCGGCCACGATCGTCCCATCGGCGAGGTAGGCGTTCGCGACCCGCTCATGGGTGGCGACGATCACGTCAACCGACTGCGCGAACACGTCGGGATCCTGCAATTCGGGCCGCAGCATTTCAGGGGTAAACACCACATGCGGGTGCAGGAACACCCGTCCGAAATACTTACGGGCGAACGTCTCAGTCATCCGGTATCCCAGGCGGCTGGAGAGCACGCGACGCCCCTGGTAGTCGCAGTCCTCCAGCTTCTCCAGGGCTCCTTCGGCGACCAGGTTCGCGGCGACGCGCTCGTCGGGCGTCATTCGGGAGAAGACTTCCGGCACCAGCAGCGAGATGTCGTGGTCGACGCGCACCTGCGGGCCGACGTACCCGGCGCACGACACCCAGCCGTCGTAGCCGGTCAGCGCGAACGACAGCAGCGCAGTGTTCAGGTCGTACACGGCGGGCAGGGCGTTGAACGGCCCCTTCGTCATGGCGCCCTCGGACCCCGCGCCGGTCGTGGACGGGGATTTGCCGGTCATGGACGAGATGAACTCCATGAACAGCTCGGGCAGTTCCATGTAGTGCAACGGGTTGTACGCGCACAGCGGGGGCATTCCGTCCTCGGGGGGGTTGTTGCGCCGCCCGGCGGCGACGATGTCCACCGGCAACGGGAGCGGCTGGTCGGTGGCGACGCGCCGCGCCAGGTGGGAAGTCAGGTCGGCCAGCGCGGTCGCGTCGGCATTGACCCGGTCGGGGCGCCGCTGCAAATAGCGCGGGTTCTTCGACGGCACGCCATCCACCAGGCGCGGGTTGGCCGAACTCACCGCGAATGCCGGGGCATCGTCGGCGTCCGAGTCGGCGAAACGTTCGAGCATGTCGGCCATCGGCTCGCTGAAGGCGCTGAACGCCACCGCGTCGTCGCGCATCGCGCGCACGTCGTCGCGGCTCAACGGCTGGAAATTCGACATGAACACGTCGGACGCGGACATGTCGCGCTCGGTCTGCTTGTCGTAGCCACGGTGGATGGCGTCATCGGGACGCTGGAACAGCAGGTTCTCGCAGTTTTCCACCAGCTTGTACGAACGGCTGGCGTCCAGGCCGAGCTGGTCGCCCGGCACGACCACCGACGCGGTGATGTCGTCCTCGGTTTGGACCTTGGCGGCGGGCTGGAAGTCGTGCCGCAGGCCGAACAGCCGCCACGAACCGTCCGGCCCGAACCCGACGCGCAACAGGTTGACCAGGATCTTGCTGCCGTCCAGGCGCAGATGGTTGCCCGGGCGCCCGTTGATGGTGCCGACCGTGAAATGGCTGCGCCAGTCGTCCCCCCATTCAGGGCGGTAATAGCGTTTGACGACGTACACCAGTTCCAAGACGTGCGGCGGGATCGTCGCCAGCCAGTCGTTGTACTGGCCGGTGTAGGCCGGTGAGGGCGTCAGGAGTTTGATGACCGAGCCGATGCTGCGTTCGTCAGAGAGGATCTTGCGGTGGTCGGCGCCGTTGGCCAGCGGGTTCAGGAAGCGCCCGGAATAATCCTCGGCCAGGATCGACGCGACCGCCTCCATGTCTTTGTCGTAATCGGCCACGTAGGCGTTGCCGACGATGAACGCGTCCGAGATCGCCTTGGAGATTTCCGACTTGCCGCCGCCGGAGACGGTCGCGGGCTTGTGGCAGGTGGTCGAACGCTGGGCCGTGGCCACCAGCGTCCACTTGGTGTGGTCGGTGGCCAGGCTCGCCATGGCGACCTGGTAGCCGTTCGGGCCGACGTACACCTGGGTGGCCAGCAGCGGGATGGACGCCTTCTGGCCGTCTTCGCCCGTCCACGAGACGGTGCGGGTGCGCAGCGAATAGGTGGAATGGGCCGGGACCAGGACCACATGGGGCAGCACATGGTCGATGGCGCGGCCGTCGGGTTGCAGTTCGAAGCGGCCCGGTTCACGGGCGACGACGTCGGCCAGGGTGAACTCGTCGCCAGCCGAGTCGTCGGTGTACTCCTGGCCGAGGTCGTAACGCGGATATACCCGCGCGCCGCCGGAGTGCTCTTCTTCGGCGTTGCCGAACAGGTTCGCCGAATACGAGATCTGGGTCTTGACTTCCTTCTTGCAATATCCGTAATAGTTGTCCGCGATGATGGTGACGATGACGCCCCGGGCGTCCCGCGCGCAGACCTTGAACGCGCGCCCGCCGTTGTAACGCTCGTCTTCGCTGGTCCAGCACATGCCGTCGCGGCGCTGGCGTTCGGTGGCCTCGTTGACGTGCGGGAGCCCCAGCTCTTTCTTGGTCACCTGGGTCAGATGCGGCGCCAGGATGACGCAACCCGTGTGACCCGTCCACCCGTGGGGGTCCAGCGACGCGTCGTTCTCGGGGAGGTACGGGTCGCCGGCGTTGCCGAAGATCGCCTCCACGAAATCGAGGTTCGAGACCAGCGCGCCCGGCGCGATGAACCGGACCTCCATCCGCTTCGCGCGGACGAACCCGGGCACCTCGGGCGCCACGAGCGGGCGCAACTGCAACGAGACGAAGCTGGCCGCAGGCGTCGGCTGGTTCGCGGTGTAGGGCAACAGCAAGTCCTCGCGGGGCGGGTGGAAGGCCAGCCCCAGCAGCTTGGCAAAGGCCAGCTTGGGAACGGCGAGTTTGTCGTCGGGGATGGCCAAGCCGCCTTCGACGACATGGAACACGCCAGCCGTCGTGCGACGGTCGCTGGCCGGGTTGTGCAGGACGCCGTTGACCGTCCGGTAGCTGGACAGGCGCGGCGAGACGACCTCGTCGCCGTCGAACGGCAGCGACAACTCGCGGGCCAGCCCCGGCTCGTCCAGCACGAAGGTGCGACGGGGAAGCGCCGGGTGCTCGCCGGTGTCGGACAGGTAGCCGTCCAGGAAATCTTGGATGCGTTGGTCGGCGGCGCAATAGCGGTCGGCCAGACGACGGGTGAGTTCTCGCTGCCGGGCCAACAGCGGCGCGACCAGTGTGGCCTGGGGGGTTTCCAGGAAACCGGCGGGGAGAGGCAATCCGAGTTGGGCCAGGCGAAGGTTGATGGCCGGATTCGATGAATGCATGACCTTATTGTGCTCGTGTGCGGGCTGAACGTCACGCCATGCGGCGCGATGTGAATAGTTCAGGCCGCATCTGGATCGCAAGACGGGCGCGACGCCAGGTCCGGCCAGCAGGCAAGACGGCAGTTGTGGACAGCCCTAAGCCGGCTAGATCCGAACCGTCCCCTTGGGCGTCTCGAAGACGGCGGCGGCGATGCCGGGCTGGCCGTTGCGGGAGCCGAACGTGAGGCGCACGCCGTCGAAGACATCGTCGATTCCGCAGCCCAGCCAATCCTCCACGCGCTCGCGGACGCCGGTGATCTCGATCTCGGCCAGGCGGATCGTCCCGCCCAGGGCGCTGGGCCGGAGCTCGGGCCCCGAATCGTAGGCCATGAAGAACGGGAGCTGAGGGTCGCTCAGCAGCCCTTTGACGCCGATCTGGCGCCATTCGAGCTGGCGCCCGTCGGGGAACCTCCGCGAACCGGGGACGGACTCGCGGTTGAGCCGCTCTTCGAACGGCTTGAGGTCGTCGACGGAGATGACCCAGCCGAGCCACCCGCCGCCCATCTCCGAACGCGCCCGCACCGCCTGCCCGAAGGGGGCCTTGGCGGCCACCGGGTGCTCCAGCACCTCGACCACCTCGATGTAGCGGTCGTCAGCCAGGGGCAGGATCCTGCTGCGCGTCCCGAAACGCGGATGGACTCCCCCATCCCTGAACCGCTGCCCCAGCGCGTCGCCCAGCCGCTGGGCTTCGGATGCGAGCCCGGCGGGGCCGACGGCGAACGTCAGATGATCGACATGCATAAGCCCCATTGTGGTTGCCGACGGCCTCCAGCGCGAATCCGCACCCGCCGACACGGGTGAAACCCCCACCCCGCGCGGCGTAACACCCGCCGAGGACTGCCCCTAACGCCGAGGACTGCTCCTCAACGCCAGCCCTCGGCAAAAAGGGCAGCCCTCAACGCACCGAAGGCGACACCACCCGCCGAGGACTGCCGCTAGTGCCGAGGGCTGGCGTTGAACGCAAGCCCTGGGCACTTGTGCCAGCCCCGAGGCTGGACACCTTCACCTGGCGGATACACTGAATCGGTGCGCGAACCCCGGGACCTCCCCCGAATCAGCCTGTCGACCTCGTCGGTATTCCCCGAATCGACGACGGCTGCGTTCGAGTTCGCCAAACGCCTGGGCTACGACGGCGTTGAGATCATGGCCGGGATCGACGGGATTTCCACCAACGTCGACGCGGTCTCGCGCATCATCGACTACTACCAAGTCCCGGTGCTGTCCGTACACTCGCCCTGCCTGCTGGTGACGAAACGCACCTGGGGGACGGACCCGTGGGACAAACTGCGCCGGTCGGTGGACGCGGCACAGCGCTGGGGCGCGTCGATCGTCATCGTCCATCCGCCGTTTCGGTGGCAGGTGGCCTACGCCGCCCAATTCACGCGAGGCATCAAACGCCTGTACGAACGCACCGGGGTGGTGATCGCCGTGGAGAACATGTACCCGTGGCGCGGTCCCGGCGGCGTCGACCTGCCCGCCTACGCGCCCGCGTGGGATCCGACCGACATGGACTGCGACCACCTGACGCTCGACCTGTCCCACGCGGCGACGGCGCGGCAGTCGTCGCTGGCGCTGGTGCGGGCGTGGGGGCCGCGGCTGCGCCACGTCCACCTGACCGACGGGCGTCCCAGCCCCAAGGACGACCACCTGATGCCCGGAGCCGGGAACCAGCACGCCGACCTGGTGCTGGACGAACTCGCGGCCAACGGATTCGACGGCCAGGTGGTGGTCGAAATCAGCTCCCGCTCCGCCCACAGCCGCCGCGAACGGGAAGGGCTCCTGGCGACGTCGCTGGACTTCGCCAAACAGCACCTGTGGGGCGCGGGGGCGCCGTCGTGACGGATTCGCCGCTGGTGGACGACGTTGCCGACGGCAACGACCTTTCCGACAGCAGTGCTGTTTCCGACGACGTCCAGCCAGCTATCCCCGAGGCGGCTTGGGGCCTACGGATGCCCCGCACCGGCTGGGAGATCCTGCTCGTCCTGGGGGTGTCGCTGGGCCAATCGGCGGTCTATTCGCTGCTGTCGATCATCAACAGCCTGACCATGAACGTCGGGCTCAACAAGCAGAGCACATCGCTGAACTCGTCGGTGACGCCCGACCGGCCCTGGCTGGACCTGGCCTACCAACTGGCCGGCATCGTGTTCCCGGCGGTGCCCGCGTTGCTGGCGTTGTACCTGCTGCGGCTGTCCGGCGACCGGAAACGCATCGGCCTTGACCTGACCCGGCCCGGACGCGACCTCGGGTGGGGCGCGATCGTGGCCGCGTGCATCGGCATCCCCGGCTTGGCGCTGTACGTGGGCGCGCGGGCGCTGGGGCTCAGCGTCAACATCGTCGCCGCCAACCTGGCGTCTAACTGGTGGACGGTGCCAGTGCTCGTCCTGTCGGCGGCCATGAACGGGTTCTTGGAAGAAACCGTCATGATCGGTTTCTTCTTCGCCAAGGCGAAATCGCTGAACTGGAAGCCGTGGGCGATCGTGCTGGTCAGCGCGGCGATCCGAGGCACCTACCACGTCTACCAGGGGTTCGGCGGGCTGGCGGGCAATTTCATCATGGGGCTGGCGTTCGGGCTTTTCTACCTCAAGACGAAACGGGTAGCGCCGTTGGTGGTCGCGCACACGCTGCTGGACATCGTCTCGTTCGTCGGCTACGCGCTGCTCTCGCCGTACCTGCACTGGCTTCCGTAGGCGAGCACAACGTCGTCGCACGGCAATAGACTGCGGCTATGAATGTTGGGATATTCGGGGCCACCGGCCAGGTGGGCCGCGTTATGCGGACGTTGCTGGCCGAACGGCATTTCCCCGTCGATGAGATCCGGTTCTTCGCGTCGGCGCGGTCGGCGGGCACGACGTTGCCGTGGGCTGGCGGCGAGGTCGTCGTGGAGGACACAGCCACCGCCGATTTCAGCGGGATCGACGTGGCGCTGTTTTCGGCGGGCGCGGGGACGTCGCGCGAGTTCGCCCCGAAGGTCGCGGCGGCGGGGGCCGTCGTCATCGACAATTCGTCCGCCTGGCGCGCCGACCCGGATGTGCCGTTGGTGGTCAGCGAAGTCAACCCGCAAGACGCCGCCAACCCGCCGAAGGGCATCATCGCCAACCCGAATTGCACGACGATGGCCGCGATGCCCGTCCTCAAACCGCTGCACGACGCGGCGGGTCTGACGCGGCTCGTCGTGGCCACCTACCAGGCCGTGTCCGGGTCAGGGGTGGCCGGGGTGCGCGCGTTGGCCGACCAGACGCTGGCCATCGCCGACCCGGCGTCGCTGGCGCTGGGCGCGCCCGTTCCCGACGCCGGCACGGCGCCGTACATCATGCCGATCGCCTACAACGTCATCGCGTATGCGGGGGAATTGGTCGACGACGGATGGGGCGAAACCGGCGAGGAACAAAAACTCCGCCACGAGTCCCGCAAAATCCTGCACATCCCCGACCTGCTGGTGGCAGGCACCTGTGTGCGCGTGCCGGTGTTCACCACGCATTCGCTGGCGATCCACGCCGAGTTCGCCGAACCGATCAGCCCGCAGCAGGCCACGCAGATTTTGTCGAACGCGCCGGGCGTCGTGTTGGCCGACGTGCCCAACCCGCGCCAGGCGGCGGGCACCGATCCGTCGTACGTGGGACGCATCCGCCCAGACCAGTCGGCGCCCGGCGGGCGGGGCCTGGTGATGTTCGTCTGCGCGGACAACCTGCGCAAGGGCGCCGCGCTCAACGCCATCCAAGTAGCAGAACTAGGGGTCAAGTGATGAATACCGTTGCCATCATCGGCGTGGGGGTCATGGGGGAAACCATCCTGGGCGGGCTGGTCCGCGCCGGGTGGCCGCCCGACGAGTTGATCGCGGTCGACCAGGTCGTCAGCCGTCGTGACGAGATCGGGTCGCAGTATGGCGTCCGGACGGCTGGCCTCGCCACCGCCGCAGCCCAGGCCGACACGGTCGTCGTCGTCGTC
>Ga0123357_10007703_pt1 | contig 13361 bp, 9 predicted proteins | sample TergutEmb28metaG_FD_89873 | JGI IMG/M metagenome (GOLD analysis project Ga0123357, IMG submission 89873) | Embiratermes neotenicus P4 segment gut microbial communities from Petit-Saut dam, French Guiana - Emb289 P4 | ecosystem: Host-associated > Arthropoda: Insects > Digestive system > Gut ...
ACAAACAGTACTTTCATATGTCAAACCCCCGGTCACACGGGGGGGGGGCTTATTCTCGTTTTAAAACCAGTGCTGTTTACAGTAAGCTTACACTTACATATTTTATGTTTATATCGCAACCAACATAATATGAATGAATGAAGGCTCTTTCTTAAGCTGAGTATGTATGTTGTACCACTGGAACACCAGTCATTTTAGCCCACCTGAGAATGTGTTGCTGTAGTATCGACTGAGTGTCTGCATTATGTCATTGCCCTGTGAAGTCCAAGGAGCTGTTTTCCTGTAAGTTTTGATGCGATGGACCAACTGGGAACCTCCATACTGCAAGGCCAATGTGTCTCCATGATCTTCGTACAGTTCTTCAAGCATCCGTACACAGTCAGAATCAAACTCCAAGTTGGGTGACCCCAGTACTCCCAAGGCATACAACTGTTACACATATCAGATCTTCACATCTTACAGCAGTAAACAATCCATGCATAGAAATGAATTGATATATCTGAAGTCCTCCATATCTTTAACCTCAGGAGAGGAAATGGGAAGGCAACAGATTTTGCTGTGGTACAACCATCTCCATTAAGCAGACACTTTTCTTGGGAAAGGAGACAGTTGCCCAGTTGGTCAAGAAATTCAATGCCTTTTATGAGACTTAACAGTTCATTTTACTAAATATTTAGCACCCCACCACTGCACCCTACTCAGAGCCATCTGAATCCAGTCCACAGTGTTTTGTATTTTATCAGTTCTAATATTTACAGGTCCTCACATCTATGACGTCTCCCAAGTGGTCTTTTCACACTCTGTGACCCAAACTGTGTACGCATACTTCTAGGATACGTTAGTGACATTAGTTTATCATGTGAAAACATAAACACTACACAGAAATGCACACAAGCTCTATTAGATAGCAGTAAGGAGCAAAATGTAGGTAGAGTGAACATTTGTTAATATGACATCTTATATGTAATTTGGAGATCCCAATAATCCAACACTTGACAAGAGCAGTCCCAAGATCAGAAGTTTTGTTTTTTACCAAAAAAAAGTGTCATCAATGAAACAGGCAGATATCAAGGAAATGTTCAAAGAAGCCTCCAAGAGTGTCTCCTTATCAGCCAGCACTGTACTTCCTGACCCCTTGTCTCCTACTCCATCAACTTCTTCAGCTGCAAAGACTCCAGAAAACATAGAAGATGACCCTGATGACCCTGAACGAGCAGGTGAAGGAGATATCCAAATGGAATACTCCTCTGATTAGTTGTACAGCACAAGTATAGGTTGTGTTATGTCACCCTATGTCGGTCAAGAATCTCACAGTGATACTGAATTGTCGACTGACCTGGAGGGAGCAGGTGGATGTCAGGGTGAAAAAGGCACACAATCTTTTGTGGGCCTGTGGGAGGGCATGTGGTACAGCATGGGGCCTGAGACCCAAGGTGGTCCATTGGCTCTATGTCACCATCATTCGACCATCCATCACTTTTGCATCCTTAGTTTGGTGGCACAGCTGTCAGATGGCTAATGCTAAGAAAAAACTAAGCAGAATTCAAAGAGTAGCATGCTTAGGGATAACAGGGGTAATGTGCAATAGTGCTTTTGAAGCACTTAGCTGTCTCCTTCCACAACAGTAGGTGGTGCAGGGTGAGGCAAGAACAGCTGCACTTCATCCTTGGAGTCTGGGACGTTGGTCTTACCTAAACCCCAATCAATGGCATAGTAGTATACTGATGCAGCTTCAGAAATGATTCCATATTTAATATGAGGGCCAATGTTATGAGGCTAGCATTTAATCTCAAACCCAAGTATAGGGTTACTATGATGACTACAGAAGAGTGGACCAGACGACCTGGTACTCCTCCTGGAGTCAAAGGGCTCGTCTAGTACACAGATTGGTCCAGGACTCTGGGGGGGGGGGACCAGGGCTGGAATCTATAGGCAATCCTTGGGAAGAAGGCTCATTATCTCTCTAGGGAAATATGCTACAGTCTTCCAGGCTGAGATCTACACTATCTTGGCCTGTGCTCATGCAATTGAAGCAAATGCTAGGTCAGAGAAATATGTTAGTATTTGCTCTGACAGTCAGGCAGCTTTGAAAGCCCTTCAGGCCATTAAAACAAGTCCCCATTGGTACAACAGTGCCAAAAGGCGCTGAATGACATTTCCACCCAGCATGCTGTGGGACTGTTTTGGGTCCCTGGACATTCTTGGGTATGAGGAAATGAAATCGCCAACAAGCTTGCAAGAGACAGAACAGTTCACCATTTTGTTGGACAAGAGCTGACCTTGGCAGTTTCTAGGCAGAATATAAGGAAAAAGATAAAATGTTGGATAGATAACCAGCATATGGTAATGTGGAGGAGACTTATCAGTACTCACAGACAGGCTCAAAAGATGATTTTGGGCCCTAGACCAGATGTTAAGACCAGATTGCTGCCCTTTAACAGGACACAATTCAGGGTTGTTACCAGTCTCCTTACTGGACACAATTCCCTGAGAAGACATTTACACTTCGTGGGACTGAGTTGCATCCATTTATGTAGGTGTGGAGCAGAGGAAGGAACCTCAATCCATGTCTTGTGGAGTGTGAAGCAGTGGCTTCAATCAGACAGGCATACTTGGTTTCCTTCTTTTTAGGCCCAGAGGATATTAACAGTGTAAGTCTGGTGGCCATCTGGAACTTTAGCAAAGGTACAGGGCTCCCTTGACTTGACATCAGACTATGGGGCACAAAGGGTCCATCTAAAGGCCTAGTTGCATCAGGACCAAAAGGGCTTGAACCCAGTTATTACTCATAGGTAGGAGAAGTAACAAAAAACTGCCTGTAAGAACTTTAGTTCATATGGGTACTGACTGATAATCTGCAATGTTCAGTAATATGGCACTTCTAGGGTCCTGTGCAAGTCAGATCAACGGAATTTTGCTGTATATGTTAATATCTTATCATTAGAACATGAGATAAAATCATAATATAAACATAACTAGAAATACTTTGAAAATGTGGGGAAGGTAACATATTTGGGAATAAAAGAAAACAGAATTGCATTCATGAAGACATTAAGAGCAAATTACAGATGAAAAATGCAGTTCAATCTTTACATACACTACTTAGAAACATAAACGTTACAATAAAATTTAAAAATAATGTTGTTTTGTATGGAAGTGAAAATTTGTCTAGCACATTCAGACAAAAACATGGACTGAAGCTTTTTAATAAGAGGGTGATGAGGAGAATATCCTACCTAAGATGGAGAAAGTAACAAAGTAGAAAAAATTACACAACTGATGAGACTCAAAATTTGTTCTGTTCACCAGATATTAGGATGATCAAATCAAGAAGGGTGAGATGGACTAGGCACATAATGCCAACAAGACAGACAAAACAATATACACAAAATTTTGGTTGAAGAAAAGAGAACACTTCAAAGATTTAGGACCACACAGGAAAAATATTAAAACACATCTTAAAGGAAAACGATAAGAGGGTATGCACCAGATTCATTTGGCTCAAAATAAGGGCTAGTGATAGGCTCATGTGACCACAGTACCAAATGTTCGGGATCCAAATAATACACAAATTATGCAACAACACTGATCCATTGGTATGACATAAGTGTTCATATATGTTGTAAATCTGGTCTCCTGGATGAACATGGTTTGGCTGCATGGGTGCAGCAGATTTCCAGCAAGCAGTGAATGTTAATTTGTTAACATATCCATTTACTGTGCAGAATGAGACTTGCTATTATGGAATAACTAATGTAGAATGCGTGTACTCATCTAACACAACTATACTTATTGGTAGAATATAAAGTATTTTCTACACAAAGTACAACTACATGTTTTAGCACTCGATAATGGCCATCTTCAGGTTGTACATGAAATACTTATTAAGCAGTTATACAAAACATACGTGGGCTGTTTCTATTGGGGTAGGGAGGGGGTAAAGTGGGCACGAGATATCGTATCTGTCAGAAAGGTTGGGCGGTGTGGGTTACATGAGGGGTCGATGCTGTTACCAAGCTATGTCTAAACTTATTACAGTTAACTCTATGGTAGGGATCATATTATGTTTGTGTGTGCTGTGTAATTACACTAAAGTATAAGATGTACAATGCACAATAATATGCACTGTAGTGTAATTACACAGCACACATAGACATAATATGATCCCTACCATAGATTTAACTATAATAAGTTTAGACATAGCTTGGTAACAGCATTGACCCCTCATGTAACCCACATTGCCCAACCTTTTCTGACAGATACGAGATCTCGTGCCCACTTTACCCCCTCCCTACCCCATATAAACAGCCCATGTATGCTTTGTATAGCTGCTTAATTAGTATTTCATGTACAACCTGAAGATGGCCATTATCAAGCACTGAAACATGTAGTTGTACCTTATGTAGAAAATACTTTATATTCTACCAGTACATATAGTTGTGTTAGACGAGTACACACACTCTACATTAGTAATTTCATAGAACACAACTGGGATGACGAACCTCATGATGCTACCATGGATAAACCACATACCTGGAAACCCAATGTACACTTCCCTACTGCAAATTGTGCAGTGTTTGTTCTGTCAAGACAGTCGACACAATTCACACGAATTACTCCTGTTTGGAGGCGCCCCTCCACACCATGCAGCCCAATGAAAGGTTTCCCCAAGATATACTGTGGATTGTGTGAATGGTAGGGCTTTTGGCTCTGAAATATTCCTGTCTTACAAACAGCATTCTTGGCTATCTCAGCAAGATGACCCATTACATTTGCTTCCTTCCTGCAAATAGAAACACGTGCATTAAACAACACAACAGTTCCAAACTATGTACTTCACTGGACATACATATCAAATTTCCCTGCAAAGGGGCATGCAGTCTCTGAAACTTGCAATAATAATGTCTTCCTGTTGGATGGTTGGATGGCCAAGAAATTGTTTGATTCCTGGCAGATGCAGGATGTTTTCTCTACTCCCAAGCATCGAGACAAGTTCTGGAGCCTACAACACCTCATATTCCATGGGTAATGGAAGCCATTTCCTTGGGAGTAAATAATTTGTTATATTGACATCTACTGCTTAAATAATGCATTTTATGTTTATTACTTTGATGTCTGACAGGGCTCAACTGAAAAAGTTATTTTGACACAGTGATAATTGCTACACTGACCCTTTGTTCACGCGTGCCATGTCAAAACTTATGTACTGTATGTGATGGTCAGGTGGCAAGAATTGGTTCAGGTACTTGACCGCAGTGCTAAACTCTTCACTCAGCATACTCTCATGCCTCTTTTTCTCACGTTTCTTTACAAGATTCAAAACGATGACTGGTGAACCATAACGACATAACAGCTGGTTGAAGTGCTCACCTGCACACACGGAAACACATCACCTTAGTACCTGACAGAGTATTAGAAAATAACCAAGCATCATGCTTCAATGAAGACTACATTCTTCTGGGATGTGGTCCTGTGTCACTGGGTAACATGTGCCTGATGTTTCGAGATTACATTCTCTTTAAATGTCAGGCATCAATCACCCACAGACACAGTGTCACATCCTAGAAGAAAATACCTCAGCTACACAACTGTGATAGCCTGAAACCATACATGATGCTTAAATGATGTACCATAGCAAGTACAGGTACTATAGCATCTTTAATGGCACTTTCTCAACTGAACAGGTCATGTAGTTTCAAACAGGACACTGATTAGGGATGATGATTATGAAGGATGTGGAAGTGTGGAAGTACTATCCTACCAACTGCACAGACAGTGAAACAAACCATGGTCCAAACATCTATGTCGTGAATTTAACCTGGACTTCTGAACACAAGATAAGCATGTTAACTATTCAACTGCTACGCTGGTGCATTACAAATGTCACAGAATAAAAAAAAACAAATATGACTGTAAGTTGAATATGCTGGCACAAAAAATTATTCCCATTAAAATTAATAACATGAGCCTGTTTTCTAGGCATATATGAAAAGAGAGACAGTGTTCATATGATTGAGCATCTGGTTCCCTGTTATTTGGTTTCAATGTACATCATACATCATACAAGGAAGTGCCTTCATGATAACTGTGGATATCAAACTGCACAAACAGTGAATATATTACCTTACCAGCAGTTTCACAGAAAGGATCACTCAGATCAAAACTTATAGCAGGCTTGGGCACCATTTTGCTGATATCTTGACTCCACTGTGAAGGAACTGAGCCTCGCAACTGAACAAAGGAAGTGAAGTGCCCAGAAGACAGTGATGACACCCCTGAGTCATGAACCATCTGCTCTGTTTCCACTTCATTGGCTACATCACCCTGCAATAAATCAACACATTACAATATTCTGTGCAATACTGAACTTAACACCAAAACCGTTAACTGCTGTACACAATACGTACCTCAAAGTTTGCACCTCGTTTCAGAAATCTTGTGCCAGCATATTTATTTGAGCGACGAGCTATTATAGTCACATACACAGAACGGCCATATATACAGATGTTGGACTGGCCTACAAAACCATGCATCACATACAAGATCCAATCAGGATGGAGATTTCCTTCTATTTTCTGCAGAAGATGAGAATTCCATACAAATCGCCTGTTAGGCTTATTACGGACCCCATAGTCCACTGTTTTGTTCTCACTATGCTTAATGTCAGGCCTGCAAGAAACACAATTGAAGTTCACTCAGTTGGCAATGTGTGGCTATCAGCAAGTCCCAAAGTAATGCAAATTATAGATGTGTAAAACATACTTAAATTGATTCATCTTCACTGTGTGTGCATGTAGGTAATTACTGATCAACAAATAACCATCACAGTACATACTTGTTTATGTATGTCAACCAGTTTATCAGAACTCTTGAATGTTGCATCTGTAACTGGTAATCACCAGGGAGAACAATAGGAAACACAGTGAGAATTAAAAATAGCAGATTAGAGGGGTATGCAAAATAGTACCTATTTATTACCAGTCCAGCATGACTGATATAAAACCCTTTCTAATTCTGCGTTTTTTAGTGTTCTCCCAAACAAGTTAGTTTGACCAAGACACGAAGAAGATATAATCAACCAGCTGACAGACATAAATAGGTACATACTGTACTATGTGCTGTCTGATATAAAACACAATGGAATAAAACCCACTTCAATTTCAACGGGAAGTTGTTAAGATTATCGAAATTATTAGTGGCTCTGGAAGATAAAATATACAGAGAAAACAATTCCTGTGCAGGTGCAATAATTTTTGCATACAGAAACAAACTTCATTATGGTGCATTTCTGATTCAGGAATGAACAGTATATGTCTATGACATATACTTACAGCATCTAAAATAATTCAAATACCAAAATGTGACGATAATAATGTCCCAGCTTGCACAGCCATCACTTCAGGTCTCTAAACATTACAAAAAGAGTCTGTAACGAATGTGACGAGAATCTGGTTCACTACTGCATTTTTTCCCTTGTAACAAAACCAAAACCCATTTCAAAGGTGGCAGAAACTCCACTACAGATGCAATGGTTACAGCACCACAACTTCATTCCTAAAGACTTGTTGGTGACAAATACATCTCATGATGACACTAACTCACTCTCACTAACACTGACCTCTTCTCTTGCTCTTCTGGTGAAAAGTTCCAGAATGCAAACAAGTCATCTGCCACCTGCTCCAGATTACTTTCTCCTCCATCTGCAGCAAATTTCACTATATGTTATTAACTGTTTAATGGATATCTGATTAGTGATAACAACCACTGGAACAATGTGTAGCAACGAAGTGAGGGAAGGTATACAAAATAACAGACACAAATACAAGAGCATTTAGGGGGACAAAGAGAAGAATGTATATGGCTTTGCTACAGAACAACCAATCCTGGTGAAAATATCACTGTAATATAAAAATTATTTGCATTACTTGAATTACCTAATGTGCTGCTCTCTGGTAGAGTCCCAGTTCCAGCCATGCTGATTTGACTGCTGGGTGTTGGGATGATGTTTCTGGGTGGAGACATATTGTTCTGCAATGTGTGTGTGATATCATAGCTGTAACTGTATAACACGATGAGACAATGGCATATCATTACTGACACTGTCACTTCTTACCGAAAACACACTACCAGAATATGTACCTACAACATAGATATAGTAATAGAAAACTGCAGAAAATTGCATTATGATGAATTTCACTATCTGTATTCTTCATTTCAAAATGTTAAGGTGATTAAATCAAGAAAAAGATGAGCTGGATGGAATATGTAGCATTCATGGGGGGAGAAAAAAAAATTACAAATTTGGGTTGGTAAAATGCCAGAGGCTACGTAAGTTGCCCAGAAGTAAATGGGAATGTATTATTACAGTGGATCTTGCATTAACTGTATGGAAAGTGTAAACTAGGTTAACACGGTCAGCACGTGGTCCAAAAATCACCATGTTCACCAGGATCATCGTCATGAGACTGGTGATGGCACTTTGGGTTCTATACATGCACAGGATATCCAGCCCTGCCCAAAGCAATAATTATTCAAGGAAAACCTTATACAATGGCATGTATGGTTTGTAATCTGGTAAAAGAATCTGTACGGTACACCACAGCCTGCTACTGACATGACGCTCAGCCAGTTTTGTGCACAACCTAACCTGACAAGATTTGTACCAATGTTATCCTTCCTCCTCTTCCTGCCTGGTCTTCAAACCAGCAGCTGATCAAGAAATTACCATTAAAAATTCTGTACATATTTATTACCTAGCCCCCATCAAACATACATGTGCAGCCAATCTTGACCTTCCTGATTTCACTACCCTAACAAAACCAGGTGACCTGTATCAACAATAAGTAAGCACATCTTCATGACAGTTTACCTGAAGTAGAAGTTACTAGAGAGATCAATGCTTTGGAACATCTTGACATAACGCTGTTCATCTGGGTGGCTGACACGTATGCCATCATTTGGAATGTAGATCATGCTAGTGTCTTCTATCTTGTAGATGGTATGATACCCAATGAATGCCACACGTCGTCTTTTTGTCACAAGGATTATATAGTAACCCTCCAGGAACTTGACAAATCCTACAGGTGAAACATGTCCCTTACACAAATACACACAAACAAGGTACGCAGTTTAACTGTGAAAGCTTAAGTATACAGTACTTTTCTTCAAATTGTTTTATTAGCAATTCCAGCTCTCCAAATCCAGACTGATGCAATGGTGATTGACAAACACAGTCTCCATCAATAGTCTGTTAATCCTCTAGACCATGTAAAGTAGGCACCCATTGCTTAATTAACCACATGCCATGAAGACTTGCAGGCAAGCAGGATATTCCTAACTTTAGCATTAGATGGAGAAGTTCACTGGCTGTCTTATGCATGGTGAAAAAGCACATGGCATCCACTGGTTAGGAGGGTGGTGGGCTCCAAGCTGGTCTCAAGACTGCACCTGCTAGGAACTGAATCCTGATCACATGGCCAGTAGCGTATTCGTTGCACTGACTGAGCTGCTGGCTAATCCCTCCAGACCAGGAGTGCAGAAAACATAGCCCAGAAAAAAATTAAGCCCAGTTGCTAATGACTTCCAGATATTATTAATGATATGACTGAATCACGTTTTTTTTAATTTTTTATACACAGTATAAAACAGTATTGCAATAGAACAGATTTTGAAGTAAAGTGCAATCATGGATAACTTACACCTGTAGTATTTAATGCCAATAGGGAAGACACATTATCCTACAGAATTTATGAGCAGAAGAATTCCCAAAAACAGACATCTTTAAGACAGTTGCGTAACCTTTTGCAGTCCAAATTATTTTTGTGAATTCAAACAGTCTGGTCCAAAACATCTAACCTTCAGAATTCACAGGGCCAACAATAGTTAGCAGCAGCTTAGAGAAACCAACATAAACACTGTAAAATAATGTACCTATTTGGGTTCAATGTTTGAGCTGATACAACAGAACACACTGCCAAGTGTAAATCAATGTTGGACCCAAAAAGGTTAAATGCGTGTTTATTCTTAAATGAGTCATGAATATTAGTACAAAATAACAACTGATGACTCACTGACACCCATCTGAAAAATTTCAGTAGTTTGGCAAGTGTTATGAAAATGGAACCACCTGATACCGTGTAAACTTAAAGCACCCCTGTAACACCAGGTGATGCAAGTTGAAAGTTTCAGGTACCTTACCAAGCAAAGCAAATGCTGGCACTAGTCGGGGGAATGTGTTGCGTTTCCAAATCGAATGCCAAAAAGAAGGTTTGTTCCGAGAAGTGGTACCTCTATCTTCCACTGTTCCTTCATCAATGCTTGTTTCCTTACCCCCTGAGTCAGACGGAAACAAACACAATGCAACATACATTAGCTGAAGACAATGGACGCTGATGCTTGAAGTTGTGATGGGCGCTGCCAATTACATGAGGTAAACATAACCTAGTGCCAATATGAGTTGTTTGTGCAGCACCATTCTGGACTGCTCAAACACTGCAGGTGTGTACAGCTAATGCAACCAACAATGTATGCAAGTTATCCATCGTAACTATGCTTTATGTTTTGGATCCTTGGTGTTTCAGCCTATATGGCCATCTTCATGGAGACTACTTCAAATATTATAAAACACTATACAAAACTGTAGTTGTGTACTACTAAGTGAGGCGTGGCCAGAAGGAAGTAGGAGTGTAGGAAGAACAAGGTTAAGGTGGATGGACAACGTGAGGCAGGACCTGAGGAGGATGGGTATCACAAACTGGAGGATACGTGTGCACAGAAGAGATGACTGGAAGATGGTCGTGAAGGAGGCCAAGGTCCTACATGGACTCGTAGAGCCATGGAGTAGTAGTAAGTGGGGCGTGGATGTGGGGATGGATCCACATGTCTCTCCATTATTGTGTAAAGAAAGAAATCTTGCATCAACCTGATTCTCCATCCAAAGAATCCAGCTGAATGGCTGTTAGGACAATTAATGATTGTTCCACTGCCAAAGGCACAGAGTGTAAAATGATATGTGATGGTTAGGTAAGGATTTGGAAGTAGGTGATCTTGGTCTATGCCACAGCAATATCACAGAATTTGCCTGGAGTGAAAAAGGAAAACCATGAACAACTACAGCTGGTAACACCTGACCACAAGCCTGGAGCATTTTAACAGAAATGACTGTGCAATAAAGTCCTGCTGTTTGTTTCAATAAGGCTTCAGAAAATATCTACCTAAACTGGACTGCAGCACCAAGAGAATAACTATGGGAAACACTTTACCTTATTACATGCAAATACTGTCCTATTATATCAACATTTCTTCTTCTTACTCTTAGTGGGACAAAGTGCCAGTTTAAGAGTTAAGGCACAGCTGAGGGCTAAAGGCACCTCTCATCTGTTGAGAATAAAACCTGGAAATCGTAACCATTCAATCATAATATTTAGGTGCTCCTTGTCAGTATTGTACTGTGAGAACCATCAATGAACTGTGACATTCACTACAAAAACACAAGTAAGCCCCGCAACATATAAATTTCCAAACACCAGCATTCAGCAGAGGAATAATTATGTCAGAAGTTTCAAACTATGTCAGAGAATAATATATTCAGACAAGAGGCTTCATGGTGCAAATAAACTTAAGCCATGCCTAAAAAACTAAGGGAAGAAATAAACATATTTGTACCACACCAGAATTAAGGCCATCATGTCTAAGGTGAGGTGAACTGCCTTTAATTTATTAACTGTCCCTCGTAATTCCTGTCCTCACACTGCCAGTTACACAAACAAAATTTCCTCAACCAAACAACTTCTAATCATGAGAAGCATCCCTCCTGACATGCTTGTAATAAATAGCTGTTTGATATGCGGGCTATACACAAATTCTTTTTGATATTTTAACACTGCATTTCTGTCTACTGTGCTCTTTTGCAGTCTCTCCCAAGTACACTTAATCCTGGGAAACATCCAGATTCTTAACTCATAAATGTTTTATCTGTACGGAAACCAGAACCTGCAATGTAGGGATGGTGATGCAAAATGCACAAAAACACCCATACCCAATCCATGTTTCAAACCTATAATCGTAGCATCTGCTTCGTCTAAGACAGGGGAATACGAATCCTTTAGCCCACATGCCCACTGGGATCATGTAATATCATATTCACCATCCTAATATCACAACCTCTCTTCTCAATCTTATAAGCCATCCACTGTTAATGAAAGGCCAGTTTTGCTGAGTGAATTTACTGATACCACCACGTGGAACAATGGCTTCAGTAGACCTTAACACAGATAATTAAACAAGCATGCATGTATTAAGTGTGCAGAGATGTATAGTACTACACATGCATTCAACAAATGCAACTTATAAATGTGGGGGTACTACTACTAATAATAATAATAGAATAAAAATGGCAAGTCACACAACGCAGCTTGCCAGAAAAAGAAAGATTTTACAAGTTTTACAGGAAACTAACAATAGCACTCCAACGGACAAAAACATCAGTAATACACACATCACAGGCAAGCTGAAACAGATATGCTGACAAAGAAACATCACTCAAGCCAAGCTATAAACTGTGATATGCAAGCACACTAGCCTTTCAAATACTCGTCTAGCAGTGAATGAGCAGCCAAAACACAAAACAAACTAAATACTTCGTTGTAATGACAGCATCAGGTCTGCACAGGCCACTGACAAAAGGCAACTTTCTGGTAACAGATTCCAAATGCTGTACATTATTATCACTGTAATCCATGTGTTCAGTAATCACCTTCCTAGAGGCATCTCATTCAACATTCAGAGGCATTTGCTACATCCATCTGACTTATGTGTCAAGCCAAGCCAGGCTTTTCTGACCATCTACTTCTTGCATAACTATACAAATAATAAAGTTTCTTGTTATATAGTGCTTCCTGCATGATCTCTATTGAGTTTAAGTACTTTCTGGAAAATTTTATTTTCAATTACTTACAGTATATGTTCTTCCTGCAGTGATGCAGCTAAAATACCATTTCTTCATTCCCCTATTATTCAAGACTCTGAACCAAGCAGGACCCTTAATTTAAAATGCTCACCAACAATCCCAAATGCTGACACCACTTTGGCTATCCCACTACTAGCTGACCTCTGACCCACACGGGTGCGATTGCCCACATCAATCATGGTAACAAGATCTCGAATTTCTTCCTGTGTGTATTCCACTTTGTCATCTGTGAGTGACAAATCATATGGTTCCATTCGATCAATCTTAAGAACTCGGAATCTTGTTTGGGTATTGTTGGATCCTATTAGATAAAACCTCTGTAAAGAAGCACAAAATTATAACTGTCAATAAATTTTTCTGTACCACTAAGCCATGTGTGTGTGTGTGTGTGTGT
>Ga0123357_10007704_pt1 | contig 13361 bp, 8 predicted proteins | sample TergutEmb28metaG_FD_89873 | JGI IMG/M metagenome (GOLD analysis project Ga0123357, IMG submission 89873) | Embiratermes neotenicus P4 segment gut microbial communities from Petit-Saut dam, French Guiana - Emb289 P4 | ecosystem: Host-associated > Arthropoda: Insects > Digestive system > Gut ...
ATATACTTTGGACGGCAAACCGGCAGGCGTTAGAACTGTGTGGATTTTCACATGGATTGCTTGGGTCATACTTGTTATATCGTGCATTAATTATGTAAATTTAGTCACAGGGAAAAGCGCTAAGAAGAATCATGAAGTCGGATTAAAGAAAGTTTTCGGAGCAAGGAACTCTTTATTGTTTTTTCAATTGATGTCGGAAGCTGTTATCCTATTTTTGATAGCGTTAGTTTTAGCCATTTTTTTGAATGGGCTGCTGGCAGAAGTATTTAACCACCTGTCAGGCAAAGAAATTTATTTCGGATGGACTAATAGGAATAGCTGGATGATATATGGATTTATGTTTTTTGCTGTTATTATCCTTGCCGGCATATATCCTGCTTTCTCACTCTCTTCGTTCAAATTGATATACCTGTTGCAAAGGAGGCTGACAAATAAAAAAAGCGATATCTTCCGTAAATCGTTAGTTGTTGCTCAATTTATTGCCTCTTCCGTTCTTATAGTTGCAACTGTTACTTTAGAATCTCAATTAACTTATATCCGCCGTGGAAATTTAGGATTTGACTATGATTATGTTTTCACCTGCGAAACACGCGATATGGCAAAAGATTATAAAACAGTGAAGCAGGAATTGATGCGAAATCCGGCAATCCGAAGTGTTACAGGAACGGTCGGCAATTTATTAGACTTGAATTTTTCTAAGGTTACAAATAGTTGGGAAGGAAAAATGGGGGACGGTTCGGTCAGTTATGCCGTAATGTATGCGGACAGTACATTTTTCAGGAATATGTCGATACAATTTGCAGAAGGAACCGGATTTGTGCCGGACAAAGAAAACCAATATATTATCAATGAAACGATGGCTAAAAGTATGGGACTGTCGGAACCGATTGTTAGAAAATGGATAACAGATCATGTAGGTAACACCGGACCAATAGTTGGCGTTGTGAAGGATTTTCACTACAATAGCTTTTATACAAAAATATCCCCCTTACTGATTTTTTATTCGCCTGATTGGGCGTCAACGCTCTATATCCGTACAACCTCTCAAGATGCGGGAAAAGCCGTTGCTGCCGTTGAAAAGCTATGGGAAAAATACAATCCGAACTACACATTTGAGTATAGCTTTATGGATAAATCACTTGATCAGTTGTATCGCTCGGATATACGTACAGGTCAATTATTTATAATATTTTCTTTTATAGCAATCCTGATTTCCTGTTTAGGAGTGTTCGGGCTTGTAACTTATGCCGCCGAAGCGAGAACCAAGGAAATTGGGATTCGCAAAGTGCATGGCGCCACCGTAAGCAATATTGTGACGATGCTTTCAAACGAATTTCTTATTTTAGTGGGTATAGCGATGTTGATTGCCTTCCCGCTTTCTTACTATTGGCTGGATAAATTGCTTCAGAATTTTGCTTATCATATTTCTATCGGCTGGTGGATATTTGCGCTTAGCGGAATAATAACAATAATATTAACATTATTAACTGTGGGTTGGCAGGCTATTGCAGCAGCTACTGCCAATCCGATAAAGAGTATAAAAACAGAGTAAAAAGTCATGATTAAGAATTTTATATTTGTCCTGAAACGTTTCAAAACGTCAAGTATATTGAACATACTGGGACTATCGGTTGCCTTTGCAGCTTTTATCGCGATAATGATTCAAGTGAGTTTTGAATACAATTTTGAAAGTTGTCACCCTAACGCTAACAGAATATACAGGGTTGACATGCTTAGGAACGGCGAACCGACTCAAATCTTGCCGTGCGCTTTTGCCAATGCGATTATTGCTTCTTCGCCCTATATCAAAGAAGCAACAATTGTTACGCCCATTGATGAATGGGTCGGGACTATGTATGTTTCGACAGGAAATGAAGCAAACGAAAAGGGATTTATGGAGCCGTTTGAAACATGTTATCCGGGCATTACAAAGATTTTTGGATTTACGTTTACGGAAGGCGACCCAAACTGTTTGAATGACCCTGAAAAAGTTATTATTCCACAAAGTATGGCGCTCCGCATGTATGGAAAGGAATCGGCAACCGGAAAAATCCTGCATATTAAAGAACCGGTGTGGACAAAAAGAGGTAAAAACATGTTGACTGTCGGGGGAGTATATAAGGATTTGCCCGCAAATACGCAAATCAAGAATGTGATATACACCCAAATAGACGACAATCAGAAAGATGATTGGATGTCGCAAAATTATATGTTGTATCTGCTGTTTGATTCTAATAATGAAGCCTCCACCTTTGAAGAGAGTTTCAACAAAAAGTTTGATTTCTCGCCGCTTAATAATAATAGTAAAGTCAGTATCAGTCTGGTGCCTCTGCGGGATATTTATTTCGGTCAAACCGGATTCAGATCGGGCAATGAAAATACTGTAAAAATACTGTTTGCCATCGCTTTACTAATTATTATCATTGCGGCGATTAATTACACGAATTTCAGCATTGCCATGACACCGATGCGTATTCGCAGCCTGAATACGAAAAAAATTCTCGGCAGTTCGACCGTTGCCTTACGCGCATCTTTGGTGAGCGAAGCTGTCATTCTGTCCTTCATCTCGTGGGTTATTGCCTTGTTCATCATTAATCTTTTGGCAAAAAGCAACCAACTATCTTTCTTTGATGCAGATTTCAATTTGCTCAATCATATTCCTCTTTTGCTTATAGTTGCTGTAATTGCTCTGTTAATAGGTTTTTGTGCGGGGCTCTTTCCTGCTTTCTATGCAACGGCATTTCAACCGGCGCTGGTTTTGAACGGTAGTTTCGGACTTTCGCCGGCAGGACGAAAATTGAGAACATTCCTCATCGGTTTTCAAAATGTTATCTCAATCTGTCTGATTATTGCCGCTATTTTCATGCAGAAGCAAAATCACTTTTTATTGAATTATAATCAGGGATTTGATAAGGAACAGGTTGCTATTGTTCAACTCAATGGTAAAATGTATAGAGAAAGTAAAGATTTATATGTCAATAAATTAAAAGAATATTCCGGCATTGAGGACGTTGCTTTTTCAAAACAGTTGTTAGGCGCTTCCGATGGATATACCGGCTATACCTTTCAATATAAAGGTAAACAATTCGGAGGCTATACGCTTGAAGTAAGCGATAATTTCCTGAATGTCATGCATATACCTGTAATTGAAGGCAGAAGTTTCATGCCCTCGGATACTGTCGGTAGAAATCTTGCATTTATCCTGAATAAACCGTTGCAAAAGAAACTCGCTATTACGGCGGGCGAAACGATAGGAATGTCTGTGTGGAATCTTTCCTCATGCAATGTCGTTGGTATTGTGGGAGATTTGAAATTTACCTCGCTCCGGCAAGGCGCCGATGACATTATCTTCATGTTCGGTTCTTACGAAGCGCTTCCATATTCATACGTCCGGTTGAAAGCAGGAACCAATCTTTTCGATGCAATCAGCCATATCCGGAAAACAGCGGCAAGCATCGACCCCACTTTTCCCGTAAAAATAGAATTTTATGACGAGGTATTGAACAACTTGTACAAGAAAGAAATCAACTTGAATAAAAGTATCTCATTATTAAGCGGTTTAGCAATTATCATATCTATTGTCGGAATCTTCGGTTTAGTCTTGTTTGAAACGCAATATCGCCGCAAGGAAATAGGTATTCGCAAAGTATTCGGTTCAACGACGCGGGAAATTCTTACCTTGTTTAACAAGACCTACTTCCGCATTCTTTGCGTCTGTTTTGTCATAGCCGCTCCAATTGCTTGGTTTGGCATAAACCGGTGGATGGAAAACTTTGCTTACAAAACAAAATTAAGCTGGTGGATTTATCCGCTGGCATTTCTTATTGTGTTCGTATTGACTGCCGTAACGGTTACTTTTCAAAATTGGAGGGCTGCAAGCAGTAATCCGGTGGATTCGATAAAAACGGAGTGAAAAACTATAAATTAAAAAACGGTGTTTGACATATCGATTTACACGCTTTTTTAATTTAAATCAAAATAAATCAATTATTCAATTATTCATAATTTTTATGATAGCGCATTATCTAAAAATAGCTCTCCGAAATCTCTGGAAATACAAGACCCAGAACATTATCAGCATTGTCGGGCTGGCAGTCGGTTTCACCTGTTTTGCCCTTGCAACGCTTTGGATTCGTTACGAAATGACTTTCGACAGTTTCCACAAGAATGCCAATCGAATGTATGCGATTTACAGTCCAACCACATTCAACTATACAGGAGATTACAGCAGAATATCTGTTTATCCTCTGGCGGCTTATCTGAAAGAAACGTTTCCGGAAATTGAAGATGCGATTTCAGTGGCGCCCGCCTATCCCGAGATCACAGTTAAAGTGGAAGGAGTAGAAATTCCGGCATTGATCATTTCTGCCGATTCGATGTTTTTACGGATGTTTGATGTAAAAATTTTGGAAGGTAGCAGGGATTTTCTGATTCCCGGCAGTAATAAATTCGCCATCACTCGCGAAAAAGTTCGGCAATTGTTCGGAAATGAAAACCCGATAGGAAAAACAATTAGCCTCTGGAACAACCAATTGACAATTTGCGCTGTTGTTTCAGGAATACCTAAACAAAGTAATTACGCCTTCGATTTTATAACATCATTCGATACTTATATCATGGATGCAAGCCAAAAATGGTCTCATTCATCAGGTGAAAATACGATTATCAAATTGGCGTCAGGTACAAACATCAAAACCTTTGAAAAAAAATTATACGAAATTAAAATCGAAGAATTTAGTAAGATGAAGATTATGCCCTTAACAAAAATACATTATACCGATCCTGACGTGGCAAGAGAAGTTAAATTTCAATATATTGTGATTTTTGCTATTTCCGGCATATCAGTCATTTTATGTTCGCTGTTCAACTACCTGACTTTGTTCGTAAGCCGCTTCCGGATAAGGCAAAAAGAATTTGCTTTGCGCATGGTGTGCGGCGCTTCGGGAGGTTCTTTATTCGTTATGTTAACGGTTGAATTTATGCTTACGCTATTGTTTGCCGTTTTACTTGGAGGTATGCTGACTCAATGGTTGTATAAGCCTTTCCTTGCATTGTCGGATATTCAAATGTCTTTGCCTGCCATTTATAGCGAATCGCTTATGTATATTGCAGGTGTCATTGGGGTTACATTGCTGGTATTCTGGTTGATATTGTTCTTCTTCCGACACAGAAGCCTGAATATATCCATTCGTCAAGGTAATAAAAATTTGTCCCGTAAAATTTCGGTCATTGTCCAGTTGGTGATTAGCATCAGTTTCGCTTTCTGTACAATTGTCATTCTAAAGCAAATATATTTCCTGCATCATACCAGCGAACTGGGCTTCTCATTTCAAAACAGGGGAGTGGTTTTTATGTGGAGTCCAACGACAATGGCAGGAAATAGAGATAATGGCGTATTAGTCAATTTATTGAAACAAGTACCGGAAATTACGGACGTTATTGATGCGGAAGGACTTGATGTTTTACTTCCTCAAAATATCCGCCGGAGTACTGTAATCTTTTCATGGGATGATAAACCCGCTAATATTGAAAAAACAGGTTTTGAACAAGTATATTCTTCACCTGAATGTATTGCTTTTTATTGCTTCCGGTTAGTGGCAGGCGAAATGCTGACCGATGCCGATCCTGACTCGTTGGTCTTGATTAATGAAAGCGCGGTTAAGGCATTTGGCTGGCACAACCCACTCGGCAAACATTTCGATAAATATACAGTGAAAGGCGTAATTAAAAATATTTACAATGTTGCGCCAACTGTAGAGACTAAACCGGCTATTTATTTAATTCCTGCACAAGCAATGCGGGAATTCAATATCAGTGCGCTGTTTAAATACAAAGAAGGTATGTGGAAGCCGTGCAAGGAAAAAATCGAACAACTGCTTAAAAAGAAATATGCTGATTATAAATATACTGTATCCAATTCCGAAGAAGTGTACGATGAATATCTGAAATCGGAGAATGCCCTCATCAAATTATTGTCGTTTGTATCAGTGGTTTGCGTATTGATATGCGTATTCGGTTTTGTTTCCTTAATCTCGCTCACTTGCGAAGAACGCCGGAAATCCATTGCCATTCGTAAAATCAATGGCGCAACTGTGGGTAATATTCTTGCTATTTTCGCAAAAGAATATTTCTTACTGCTAACCGTCGGTGCTGCGATTGCTTTTTCGGCAGGATATTTCATCATACACCGCTGGCTGGAAAACTATGTAAAACAGACAAGTATTCCGGCTTGGATATATTTGATGATTCTTTTCGTTCTGGCGTTGGTAATTGTCCTTTGCGTCGGGTGGCAAGTGTACAGGGCAAGTATCGAAAATCCGGCGGAAGTGGTGAAGAGGGAGTGAAAACTAAAAAATCATAATTATATGAAATGATTATTATCGTTGACCCAAGAAAATCACTGAAAATAATCGCAGAATCAAACCTGCTGTTTCTCCAAAACACAATTATATATCATTCCTTACGTTATAATAAAGAATGAAAAAAGCGCTTTTCTTATTACCGATAATCGTTTTAGCCGGCATTCTTCCGTTGAAAGCCCAATTCGATACGCAGCTGAGTAACTACTGGGCAGCCATTAGTTATTTCAATCCGGCGTATGCAGGACAAACAGGCAATTTGGAAGCTACACTTTTGAGCCGGATACAATGGCTGGGCGTTCAAAATGCGCCGCGTTCAACCGTATTGACTGCACAGATGCCTTATTCCCTTTTTGGAAAAGTTCATGGGTTTGGAGCTTCCATGTACAACGACCGGAGCGGCTTATTCAGCGTCACCGAGTATTCCGGACAATACGCATGGAAGAAAAAAATGTTCAAAGGAACTTTCAGCGTCGGCATACAGGGGGGCTACATCAGCCAGTCGTTCGATGGCACCAAAGTGGATATTCCGCAAGACGATTACCACCAGCAGACAGATGAGGCTATTCCAACCACGCTGGTATCCGGACATTCTATCGACGGCGCTTTGGGCGTTTTTTTCTCAAAAGAAAAATGGTTTGCAGGGTTATCGGTTACCCACCTCTTAGCGCCCACCCTGATTTTAAGCGATGATTATAAATCTGAAATCCCACGGACATATTATTTTACTGCCGGATACAATATCCAATTAAGCAATCCGTTATTAGAATTACGACCCACAGTGTTGGTAAAAACTATGGAAATGAGTTCTTTGTATTTGACTGATGATTCTTTGCTGGAAAAAGTTCAAGCAAATACGTTGAAAGCAATGTTACTGAATACGCAGGTGGACGTTACGTTGCGAATGATTTATAACAAACAGTTTTGGGGAGGATTATCATGGCGAAAAGGAGATGCGGTGATGCTGATGCTCGGCGGAAAATTCAAAATGATTGAAGCCGGTTACACCTACGAATATCCAATTTCACAAATCGTCAAAGCTTCGACAGGAAGTCATGAAGTATTTATTCGTTATACGATGGAGATGAATTTTAATAAAGGAGTTAAAAATAAACATAAAAGCGTTCGATTATTATAGAAAAGATGAAAAACTTGATTATCATAGTTCTGACAGCTATTCTCATGGTTTCCTGCGGAAGATCTTTTTCAGGAGACGGAGGAGAACTTACAGGAGTCAGCGCACCCAATTGGAGTGAGCCGAATCCGAATGGTATGGTATTGATTAGACGGGGATCATTCGAAATGGGTCCGGCTGAAAAAGATTCGCTATGGGGAATGTATCTGAATCCCCGAGGCGTATCCATTGATGCTTTCTGGATGGATCAAACCGAAATAACCAATTCCCAATACCGCCAATTTGTTTATTGGGTAAGAGACTCGATTGTTCGAGAGCGGCTTTACGACCCTGCCTTCGGAGGAAATGATCTGTATAAAATTACGGAAGATAAGAACGGAGATCCCCTCGATCCGCCGATTTTAGACTGGCGAAGACCTATTCCAACCGACCGCCGCGCCAATGAAGATGAATTGAAAGCGATACAAAGCGTAAACTGGACAAATCCGATTACAGGGGAAGTCAAGTTAGACCCAAAACAAATGATTTACCGCTATTCTGTCTTTGATGCAACCGGTTACGCACTAAGAAGAAACCGGCTGGATCCGGCTGAAAGAGTGAAAAATACGGATATTACCGTTGATCCGAACGAAGTAATCATGATTTCAAAAGATACGGCTTATATTAACGACGACGGAAAGATTATTTCCGAAACAATTACGCGACCGTTAAGTTCAATCTGGGATTTTCTGAATACGTATATTATTAATATTTATCCCGACGAAACCTGTTGGGTAAACGATTTCAACAATTCGTACAACGAACCTTACATGCGTCTGTATTTCAATCACCCTGGTTATAACGACTATCCGGTAGTGGGCGTTTCATGGGAACAGGCAAACGCTTTTTGCCACTGGAGAACCGAATATTTGAAACGTTCTTTGGACGCAAATTTCAGAAACACCATCGAACCGTATCGCCTGCCAACAGAAGCGGAATTTGAATATGCCGCCCGCTCAGGGAAATCGGAGAATGTTTATCCGTGGAGCGCTAATGGAGTTACAAGCGCAAAAGATTGTTTTTTGGCTAACTTCAAACCGGGGGACGGAAACTATACGAAAGACGGTCATCTCATTACCGCGAAAGTGGCGTCCTTTTCTCCCAATGAATTTGGCTTATACGATATGGCTGGAAACGTAGCGGAATGGACTTCCACCGCTTTTCTGGAATCCGGTCCGGAAATCATGAGCGACATCAATCCCGAATATCGCTACAACGCGGCAAAAGAAGATCCGTATGCCATGAAGAAAAAAGTGGTTCGCGGCGGTTCGTGGAAAGATCCGGCTTATCTGATCCGCTCCGATATGCGTACATTTGAATATCAAAACGAACAGCGTTCCTATATCGGTTTTCGCTGCGTCCGTACTCAAGTAGGATTTTCCAAAGTAAAAAGCGGAAAAACAAAATAAATAATTTGTAATTTGTAATTCGTAAATTTAATTAATATGGGCTTTAAGAGTAGATATAATAATATTATTGAGAAATTTTTATCAGGCGATCAGGGAAAACGTTTTTTCCAGATATTTTATAGTTTGGGAGCTGCCATCATCGTTATTGGGGTCTTGGCAAAATTGATGCATTGGCCTAACGGTCTGGGCAATACTTTGTTATACATTGGGTTCATAGTAGAAGCCATTGTATTTACTATTTCCGCATTTGACCAGCCGATTCGCGATTGGCATTGGGATTTGGTTTTTCCGGTGTTGGATACAAACGATGTGGACGATCGTCCCGCATTTGGTAATGGCAGAGGCGGAAACGGCTCGGTCGTAGTCGGCGGAGGAAAGCTTGATGAAAACGCAATGAAAGCCGGCATGGCAGCAAGCGGCGGCAGAGGCGGTAACGGACCAATTATTATTGGCGGCGGCGGTTTCGGCGGCTTTGGCGGAGGCGGCGGTTCTCAAGGAGCAGGAAGCGCTGTTGCAGTAGCAGAAGCAATGACTTCGGGGCAAGTGCGCCAATCGTTTGGAATTCCGAATGCAGTCGAGATTTCGGAAGAAGACAGCAATGCGTTGACGGCAAGTATCAAGAAAATGGCAGCAGCAGCCGACCAACTTTCCAAAATGGCTGAGATGACGAATGCCACCCAGCAATATTTAGACCAATTGACGGAAATGTCTGATAATATGCAGAAATTCAGTACGGTAACAAACAGCCTCACCGGCGTATCCGATATTCTGCTTAACTCCTACAGGAGCATTACCGACAATTCTGATGGCATCAACCAGTCGTCGCGCGGATATGTACACCAAATGGAAACATTGAACCGGAATATTCAGGGATTAAACACCATTTATGAAATCCAACTGAAGAGCATCAGTTCGCAAATCGACGCCATTGAACGAATCAATGCAGGCTTGATGCGAATCAAAGATTTGTATGAAGGCTCTATTGTTGACAGTTCGGTATTCAGGAGCGAAACCGAAAAAATGGCTCAGCAGTTGCATGCCCTTAACGGCGTTTACAACCGCTTGCTCAATGCAATGACTATGAATATGTATGGAGCGGGAGGTAATTCGGGTTTTGGTTCACAATTCCCTAATCCGTAAGAATTTATGGCAGTAAACAGTCCTAATTCACCGAGGCAGAAGATGATAAACCTGATGTATCTGGTTTTCATTGGAATGCTTGCACTCAATGTTTCTACGGAAGTGTTAGACGGATTTTCACTGGTAGAAGAAAGTTTACAGCGTTCCGTGAAATCTTCATCACAACGCAATGACAGGATTTTTGAAGATCTGAAAAACTACTACGCAACCAATCCCGATAAGACCAAAGAATGGTATGATAAAGGAAGTGAGGTGAAAGCGAGAAGCGACTCATTATACGATTATGCACAGGATCTCAAAAAACGTATTGTTATTAAGGCAGATGGTAAAAAAGGCGATCCGGAGAAACTGAAACACCCCGACGACCTGAACGCATCTTACGAAATTATGTTTGAACATGGTAAAAACGATGGAGCACGGTTAAAATCCGCCATTGATTCCTATCGGGATTACATTGCTTCCATGGTGGCGGAACCTTCTATTAAAAATATCATTAAAAGTAATTTGAGTACGGAACCTTCTGCAAAAGCAAAAGAAAACAAGCAGACATGGGAAGAATCCATGTTCTGGCAAATGCCGGTAGCGGCTTCCGTTACCTTGTTAACTAAGTTGCAAAACGACATTCGTTATGCCGAAGGCGCTGTATTGAGCGATTTGCTTAACAATGTGGATATAAACGATTATCGTGTAAACAGTCTTTCTCCTTTTGTTATTCCGCAATCGCAAACCGTTATGCGAGGCGGATTCTACCAAGCGGATATTGTGCTTTCGGCTAAGGATACTACGAAACGTCCCAAAGTCTTTGTAAACGGAAAATATTTGCCGGACGATGCAAACGGTCGTTTCGTCGTTGGCGCCGGTTCTGTAGGAACATTTCCTGTAACCGGATACATCGAAATGCCGCAATCAGACGGCACTTCCAGAAAATATGATTTTGCAACGCAATATTTTGTGCAGGAGCCGAGTGCAACAGTTGCTCCCTTGTGGATGAATGTCCTTTATGCCGGTGTGGATAATCAAATCCGCATTGCTGTACCGGGTGTTGCCAGTGCAAACGTAACGGCAACAATAACCAATGGTTCTTTAACTCGTACCGGTAATGATATTTGGGTAGCTAAACCGGCAAAAACAGGTACAGATGCAATCATTTCGGTGAGCGCCAAGATGGCTGATGGTCGAACACAGGAAATGGCGAAAAATACTTTTAGAGTGAGACCATTGCCTAATCCCAAGCCCTACCTGACTGTTGAAGGGAACCCTTTGCCATTCGAAGGAGGCGCTCTGTCGAAAGCGGCATTGATGAGTGTAAAGGTTGCCGAAGCTGCAATCGATGATGGAATATTGAAAATGCCTTTCCCCGTATTGCGTTTCGAAATGACTACTTTCGACAATAAAGGATATACCGTCAAGGAATCGTCGGAAGGAGCAAGTTTTTCCGACCGTCAGAAAAGTTTGTTACGCGATTTACCGCGAGGAAAAACAGTTTTACTGCGAGGAATTGTAGTACGAGTACCGGATGGTACTGAGAGAACGTTAAATTCTCCTTTGGAAATTATTATTAATTGACAGTAGATAAATTCATAATTCATAATTAAAAATGAAATCATTACATAGTATCGGTCTGATTTTTATATTCATGGCTTGTTCCGTGACAGGATTTTCGCAAAATCAGGATCAAAATACGCCGCAACGCAGGGTTTCGCCGCGTCAACGTGCTGCGGAAGCGGCAGCAGCAAATAACAATACCCCAAATTTAACCGAAAGGGCTAAAATAAAAAGCGAAGAGGTGTCCAAAGCTCCGACACATGTCGTTTGGCTGCGTGAAATGTACAGGGACATTGATTTGAACAAAGACAATAATGCTGCCCTGTATTATCCCGTACAACCTGTGGGCGACCGTATGAATCTGTTTACCACAATATTCAAATTAATGGCAGACGGAAAAATCACCGCATATAATTATCGTTTTGGGCGACAGGAATCATTTACCAGCGATCAAATAGCAAATTTTGAAGATATTCTGAAAAAATATGAGATAATTTATCAAAAGCAGGGAAGCGGCGATAATGTCCGCTACATTGTAGATGACGGCGATATTCCCGGCTCCGAAGTTTTAGAGTACCAAATCAAGGAAGCATCGTATTTCGACGCTGCAACCGGCACATATAAAACGCAGGTGACCGCTATTTGCCCCGTGCTGGTTCGGAAGGATTACAGCGTGGGCGATACGACAAGAAACGCCATGTTTTGGATTCCTTACGAAAATCTGCGTCCCTATCTTTCACAGGCTATGCTTATGACTTCCGATTACAATAATGTCATCACTTATTCTATGGACGATTTTTTTTCCAAAGGAATGTATAAAGGCGACATTATTCAAACGGTTAATATGAAAGACCAAAGTTTGGCGCAACAAGTCGGCGATGACCCCGAAAGTCTGAAACTTGCGCAGGATAGCATTGAAAATCAGTTGAAAACGTTTAAACAACGACTGTGGGTACAGCCGGATACAACGCAAATGGCAGTTAATAACAAGAGCGTGAAAAAAGTGAGTACTCGCGGTACTGCCACTACCACTCAGAAAACAAGCGCTCCGAAAGAGGAAAAGCCGAAAGCGGTGAAAGCGGCAAAAACTTCAACGGCGCCGACGAAGACGGTTAGGAGGACGCGGTGAAGGATTTCATTCTTTTTGATGAACTTGGAGAAGATAACGGATTAACCAGACGGCTATGGGCAAAGAACCTTCGCCGAACGGTCACATTATTTTTCTGCACACTCTTTTCCTATTCTATTCGATTATGCCTAAAAAACGCATTGTTTCGATAGAAACAAAAGAGAAAATATTACAATTATTAACACTAAAAAAGGTCAACGTATTCATGGACAAGACATTTTCCCATCTATGACACCCATTTCATCTTTAGGAGAATTCGGACTGATCCGGCATCTGACAGAAAATATTCAACTGAAAAACGCAAGTACTCGAAAGGGAATCGGCGATGATGCCGCCGTGTTGGAATACAAAGACAAACAAGTTCTGGTAACTACCGATTTGTTGCTGGAAGGTATTCATTTCGATTTGACTTACGTTCCGCTTAAACATCTGGGTTATAAAGCAGCCACAGTCAATTTTTCGGATATTTATGCGATGAATGGTCAGCCCAAACAACTGACTGTATCGTTGGGAATTTCCAAACGTTTTTCGGTAGAAGATTTGGAAGATTTTTATTCCGGATTGGAATTGGCATGCAACATTTATGGCGTTGACCTTGTTGGCGG
>Ga0123357_10007705_pt1 | contig 13360 bp, 6 predicted proteins | sample TergutEmb28metaG_FD_89873 | JGI IMG/M metagenome (GOLD analysis project Ga0123357, IMG submission 89873) | Embiratermes neotenicus P4 segment gut microbial communities from Petit-Saut dam, French Guiana - Emb289 P4 | ecosystem: Host-associated > Arthropoda: Insects > Digestive system > Gut ...
CAGGAAGGGGGAATAAATGTTTTGGAGAGCGTTTGGGTGGGCGGGGGGGGAGGGGGGGGAAACCTGGGATTAAAAAGAAGCGGGGTTTATTTGGGGCCTTTTTTTTTTTGGGGGGGGGGGGGTTGTATGGAACACAAGGCTATGAAACTCGTTCCATATATGTGAGCGAATTTTAGGGCGTTTGAATGAAATTCCACTGGTATTTCGGTATTATTGTCGAATTGAAATAAAAAGGAATCCTGGTTCGTAGCCAACTTGAAATACACCCAGACAGCGTTCAAAGCTTCTTTCGCCTGTAGCAGAAAGGAAATTTCATTTGAAGGATAGTGCTTCGATTGGACTTACATCATCTAAAGAAGACGCTTCAAATTTAGACAGTCATGTATAACTGTAGACAGCCCTGTGCCTTTGAACATCACTTTTCTTGTCCGATTTGTGTATACTAGCGACTAAAGCTAGGAGAGTTAATACTGGGATTGATATATGTAATTGTGATATTTATTTTTAGACTAAGTTGGCTTTGCAGTATAAAGAGAGTATTTGTAAGCCGTTCCGAAATGAGTAGAAATTTTGTAAGAGACACGCTATTCCCGCACGAAAAAGGAGGATTAACAGGAGACAAGGGTATAGATTAGTGTTAAGAGAAAAACTAGTCTCAACGAAAGGCATAAAAAACGTAGCTGAAGTGTAGGTAAAAGCAACACAGATAATTCAGCTGTTCGGTGCGCGTGCTCGCCATATGGGTTTCTGATTGCAACAGTGAACTAAGTGTTAGGGTTCCCCAGCAGTTCCATTGCTGGCAGCAGACATTGCTCCTGTATTTATTTGTTCGAACAATTCTGCCCCTTGCTGGTGTATGAGACTTATTGCACCAACTCGGTAAATATATTCTGTGATAAACATTACCTGTTTGTCGCACACAGAATAAATACAACAAAATTAACTGGTATGTCATTAACGCCGTGCTGCTCATAATACGAGACTGCAACAGAGTGTCGGACTCGATCGTATATTTCCGGACGTTTTCGGTAGGTCGTGCGCGCTGCTAACATTTGTTTGCCGGCAGCGGGTAGGTTGGTTAAGCGGGGTGGGGGAATTCAAACTGGTTTTGTGGCGTTCGAAGCCCAGCTAGCAAGCACTCAGTTGTGAGTTAGGCCTCTCGCGAGCTAGGTGTCGGTCGACGTCTTCTCTTCTGCTATCCGTTGTGGCGGCGTGTTCGTTTTAATATTCACCTATCAGGGGGTGTCTTTTTCTTCGTTTCTTGCTACTCTCATCTCTTCACCTATTCTCTTGTTCATCCACTTCTCTTTTAACTCTTCATAGTTCTGGTCTTAATTTTGCTGCCCACTTTTCTAACATCGGTAAACCAGCCAAATTCTTCGCTTCGCGAGCCTGTTCACTGTCACACCCCCTAATCACCTCCCCGTTTTTTGTGAATTGACCCATGTTCAAACTCGTAAGTGTTCAGAGTCCCGTTTGTCCTGACAAAAACGTTCTGTGATTTGTTTATAGTGTAAGATTGGTGGCGTGGAGAATATTGTTTTATATAAATATATGTGTGTGACGGTTCGTTTTTTGAAAATTTCGACGTATATCTATTTATTGTTGTTTTAAAACGGTTGTTGCGTGTTTGAATGTTTTGACGTTAGTTACTTGTTTTATGAGCGCATATGCAATAAGTCTGTTGTTAATAGAGAATAATCCTGTTGTTTTAAATTACGCGATTGTGTTGTAATTTGTCTTGTTTTGTTATTATTTCGAAGTTAAATTTTACATCTATTTATTTAGATATTTACTTTGTTTAATCGGAAACTGACATTCAAAATACGAAGGGTTGAACATATTTGATTTGTTGTACGTTTTTATATAAACGTTTTTGGACTCGATACATTTAGATAAATCCGACATCCTGTATTTTCACTCCTACACGTATTTCCCTCCTCCCTATTTTCCGTTTGCCTCCTACCCTTATACCTCTTCCTCCTCAGCTTCGAACGGTAGTTGTTTCTGTTGCTGCAATCAGTGCAGCACTTGCATACTTGTTGCGCGGAATTCGTCGCTGCCGTCCGCGGCAAGCAATACAGCCAGTTCCTCTGCAAGCCTTCCAGCTTATCACCCACCCTATCACTACCACCACCGTCCTCCCTCTGGTGGGCAAACAGCCACAGCCACATCGACGACAGTAGGTCGTTATCAGAACCGTAACATATCGACAATCCCAGCAGCTGTACTGACTGCCGCGTCTAACAATTACAATCACAACCATCAGTACCAGCATTTCGTGCAGCAGACTAGCCAGTACCAAAGTAGTGGTAGCAATAGTATTCACGTTTATAATAATTTAAATAACCTTGTGGTTGTCGGTGACGAGACAAATATTACTTCGACGTCATCACCTACGTCATCAACAATTACAACGGCAACAACGACGCCAATTAAACGAGTCCAGGACGAAGTGGAGGACGTCCAAATGGTGAGCATTGCAAATGTGTTGTTCTTTGAAACGTTGTTGTCATTTCTTGCTTTTTAAGTGTTACTTAAAGACGCTTTGCATTGCCGAGTTCATATAGCGACGGTGAAAAAATGGATGGATGAATGAATGGAGCATTGGTGGAATGACTGACAAGGCAAAACCACTGTACTGAATGAAACGCTTGTTGCATTAGCACTTTGTCCATCACTTTCCCCATATACACGGTCATGGGATCGAACCAGGTCCTTCGCGGGGAGGGGCCGTTGAGTTACCGCCTCAGCGTTCTTCGTGATACGGATGTCATGTTAGGCTTTGCGCATTTGTAATCGAAACATCCAGAGGTGTTTAGCGTGAACCCATCGTAACCTGTTAGGCTGTAGCTGTTTTTTTGCTTGCTTTTCTGTTGTTTGTTTGATATGTTAACAGTGTACTTGCTAAGAATGCTACTGACCAACATGTGTCCGTGCTGTTGGTGTGTATCCATGGCTGTAATGATTCTGAGTAGGCTGCGGTGTCAACTGTGTCGCATAGTGGCGGTTTGTACGGTAATTACATTGATGGTTTGTTTTGTTACAGTTAATTGGTATGTTGCGGGGTGCCGGTATTGCACAAATTGATTGGCGACGAACGTGCAGTATTGTCCCCCCGCTTGCAGGGTCGAGTTGATAAGATATAGGTATATGATCTACTGCAGTGGTTCCAGAAGTGTGCTCCCAGTTCCCAGGGGATCCGTGGATATATTTCTGTAATGGCTGATTTTCATTTTACTTATTTTTTAATTAAAAGAATCAAGTTTTGTTGAAAATCGTGCAACTTTTTTAACTGACGATATATTTATTTCGTATGACCGTTGGAATATGTAGTTAAGGAACTTACTGACCCGTGAAGCGAGCGACAGTCAGCTCCACTGAGGTAAAAGCCTGCACTGCATTTTTAAATTTTTAATTTTGGATACCTGTCATCCGGAAACTCTATAGTTACGTGAGCAAGGATATGAGGATCCGTGGTTATTTTTCGAAGCTTTGGGGTCCGGGAGCAAAAACGTTTTGGAAGCACTGAAGTAATGCAGTGTTCAGGCGCACAGAACAATCCTTTGTTTTTTTAATCGTGTTAGTTGGCAGTGCAATATTTCACTTTTTATAAAGACATTGGCGAATGGGATTTTCAAAAGACACCACTTTGATTGCACGTGCTATTCAATGGATGTAGAGTTAATAACGAGCCTTTTGTTAACCGTTTTATATTTTTAAGTACAGGGACGTCAGTTTGTGCGACTCCTCGTCTGTAAAGTTACACATTCCGTGGTACCGACTGATCCTCCATAAGACACGTGTTTCTATGCCTTGCTTAGTACGAGATACATAGGAGCAAAAAACTCGGATATAACGACATGGCCAGCTATCATTTACAGTATAATTTTCCAAGAAGTAAACTGTTTTTGCATTTCTGCCATCTTCTCTTCCTTGAGAGGGCAAGCCCCCTAACGCTTTCAGATAGCTACATGAATTCCAGGCCTGGAAAATGACAAGAGTAACGTCATATCACTTTGTGTGTAAAGTTGCTGTCTACATTCTACTGTTGCAGTTAACAGGAGACTCGTAACGTGATAACGTTGCCACAGTCACGAAGCGTCGCAGGAAAATTTAGAGTTACACGACAAGTAGACTTCGGAGAGAAAGAAAGCCGACGTGTCGGGAATTTGGTCTCGTAAATTCTGTGATCCAAAGGATTTAGAAAAATAGGACCAAAACGATTAGTGTGTTGGAACGGACTGGATCGAGAATAGAGCTGTTTATAGAGACCGAACTAAGGGACGTAAATGAGGCACCGCTGAAGTGGTTTCAGAAACACAAACAAGACATTGTACCAGTGAGCGGCCCTCTCCTGATGATAATTTTTGTTCTTCCAAAATTTAGTTATAAGTTAATGTATATTTGAGCGTAAACCCGTTGGGAAATTTGCGATTACATGAGTAATTTTATTATTTCTAAATTTTAATGGTAATTTAAATTTGAAAATAGACCATAGCGTTAACTTGAAGTAATATCCCTGCAGGCCATTATTTTGTCTGGAAATATTTTTCTTTCGCTTTTACAGTTCGCGTCGCTTAGAGCGACACTCGTTGGTAACGACACAATTTCCTTTCGATGATATCGTAACCAAGTTCCACTGTATATTTTTTTTCCCCCTAAAAGTTGTCGCATACGGACTTCCCAGTTCTTACATTTATTAATTTTTACGATTAGAATTTGTACGGTCGAGTTACGATAGGCTGCATTGTAATGCTACTATATTATCACCGACTGCGGTACGCCCTCATGAAGCAAGTTACGATGATTAAGTGTGATTGAATCCGATTTTAAATTCGCTGTGGTCATGCTTGTGACGCATCTCTTTTCATAATAGTCTGAAACGAGGAGCTGCTTTATCGCCATTTTCTTTGAACTTTCCTTTAGGGTTCGCCAATAGGCAGGTGCATGAAAACCAGGAGGAATTGAAGTTTGTTGCGACATATCAGCGGTTGGTCTGTACAGATAAGTTTATCGAGTGAAAACAAAGGGAGTGCAATAAAACACAAAACGTTATGAGTTTGGTGTAGAAATAGGCGCCGAGGATACTACAATGTATGTTTGTGTATTGTTGCTAGATTGTAGTGCATATCGTGGCTAATGTTAGCCCAGTAAATCCACCGAAGACGTAGCCGAAATCTGTATTCGCGAAATACAAAGGTAGGTGGTCTCTGCTTCATTTAGCTGGCGCGCAGGAACAGTTGGGACAGAACGCTTCCATTTCCGTGGGTGACAACTACACGGTGAAGGAGTCGGAGCTAGGAGGGACGTCATCTTAAACATCCGGACAGCTGTGGCGGAGTGCGGAATGATAACTCGGTATGACTTCACATCACATGCCCTGAATCAGACAACAAAATAAATTGAACTCCCCGTCTGATTCTGCTTCACGCAGCGTGCCAACCCTCCGTGAGAAAGTAAGCTTTGAGTATGTGTGACCACTTTCGCGTTCATATTAAACTTTATACTTTATTCCTGAATACTGGGGGAGTAAACATTTAAATTGTACTTTGGTTGTCAAATTTGAAAAGTAGATTCGCCCTCATTCTGCAGGGTGATTAGGCTATGCGGTGAACGGGGTTCAGTTTCCGGCGAGCATAACCGATTTCGAGGTGCGATATTTCTCATTTACAGTGTATACTCGGGGCGTCTTTCTGCGTAAAGCGTCCTGGGTGTGAAGCAGACAATTCGGCTCGATCTTAAAGTATATATAAAAAAGTGATAACAGGTAGTCCTGTGCTTGTTTCGCACCACATCATGAAGTCCCTAGGATGAGTGTAGGTACAGGCACATGTTCTTAGCCTTGATCTTAGATGGAGTTAGGTAGTAGGTTTCATCCCACGACTGTTTTAATGTCGGAGAAATACCTCCGGTACCCGTAGAATATGCGTGGAGCTTTGGAGAAGGGAGAGGTTCTTTGTTGTTGCTGGGAATTAAGTCACGAGGGCATCAGCCCGCAGTATAGGAGTAGGTAACAAACATGTAATTGGCAGTTGATAGCGTAAAAGAGATGCAGCATGAAACCTGGCCAAGTGGGTACCATTTGGGCAAGTGCGTTCATTTCGGAGTGTGCCGTTGGTTGATTTTGATACTGTATTAATCTCCTGTCCGGATTATTTCCAACTGATGGAGGCAGAATCGCTGGAAAAATAACTGTGAACATCGTAAGAGTGAGTGATACTGGTTTCTGTTTATAGTTGGTTTATTCCCGCCTAAAGGGATTTTGTTAATTCTTGTTTTGGAGAGCCTTACGAAAATTTGTCTAGCCGTTTTCACAGTTATTTCTATGAAGATGTTAACGGGTCTCTTGTCACGAAGGTCTGCAGGCGTTGCTGCTTGCGTCTTTAGCACAGCTCTTTGGAGTCGCGGCGAAAATTATGGCAAAAGTTGTGGCGAAGAGCGAAACACATCTTTATGTCCACTGCACATTTGCGGTAGTACTGCTTTGTTTCGAGATAGCCTGTTACAAGCGACGGTGTGTGTAGGTCTCCATTTCGGACCCGGAATGATGATATCAACAGAGTTAAATTTTGCCGCCGCAAAACTGAAACAATTTTCGTCGCTGTACGCTTCGGTAAAACTCTCACTTTCCGGTCACATATTTCTTCTTGAGCGGAGTTTTACTGACGATTGTATCTTCTGCGTTTTGTGTGACGGTAAATGATTTTTCTCCCCGTGATTAGCAAACACTGCGCTGGTTTCTGACATCCACACGGCCCGACTCCGTCGTCTGTGTCCAAAATTTGGAAAACGGAAAAGTGACAGACCGTTGTCCGACTTCGGGTTGAAATAACCGTGTTCTTTGAAAATCATCTCCGTGGCTTTTGCGGGAAAGAACGGACGATTATTGTTCTCGTCTTTCAATTTTCAAATTTGCGTTAAAGTAATCTGTTACCAATAATACTAAACGCTTCAACAGGACTAATGAATGAGACATGTAGGAACCGGAGGTCGTAAGAACTCTGGGGGGACGAACCTACGTACAGTCTTGAACTGAGGATACATAGCAGTGTAAGAATTTCCATACTGGCACCAGTGTATTTGGCAAAAAAATCCGAAATTGGGCCCATCGTCTGCAGAGATTTTGTTGGACTTAAACCGCACCTGCAACCCGCTGTCCCTAACACGCTGATTGTCCATGTACTATACAGAAGACGCGAACCGATGCTTTCACCGGTTTAAACTGAGTCTCTGTTTTGGTAGACGGCAAGTAACAACTTTTACCATCGCACATCTCTCTAGTGCTGGTTATAAGAATAAGTGGTGCCATATCCACGCCTTCATACATCGCCGGCGGCTGTAGCCACCAAAGTTTATGCAGCCGTTGTAGCTGTTGACGCTGGCTGCCGTCTGTCACGACTGCACGGACTCATCTCAACTTACTGGCGCGTCCTCAGACACTTCTGGCAGATTTAAGCACTTGGTGTGGGGCTCATGTCGGCAGGCGATGCCTTGAGCAGTAAGTTCATTTCAGGAAATAATGTGGAGGCGACTCGCAGACCGTTGTCACCGGCACCAAGCGGCACGGGGCGATTGCTGTCTAGAAGGATGAAGTTGCAGTGCCAAGGTCTTCGTACTGGCCAAGAAGGCCGGCTAAAGACAGCAGTGCGCGACCTCCACGATCTTGCAGAACGAACGTCACAGTGGACTCTTCATAGCGACATCGTACCGCTATATGATAATGCAGCCTGCGTTCTGCGTCCGAAGTGTCACGTTTACCAAACGATGGTCGCCGGAATTATACTGGTGCCAGAATAGGGTGAACGAGCCTTTGACTGCGGGCCCCAGTTCCACTTCGGATATACTCCTTGCTCCAAAACGACCCAGTTAGGACCGCTACCCGGAGAACGCACGACTGCCTGACCGGGTAGAGGGTGCAGCCGACGGGCTGCGAACCGTCAGTGCGGTTGGTTACTTTGTGTCGACATCGGTTAGCCGTTGCTTGATTGATGGGGCACGTAGTAGTAGTAGTAGTAGTAGCAGCAGCAGCGGCGGCGGCGGCGGCAGCAGCAGCAGCTGCTACGTTCGCAGACGGCTAGGCACCGGCATCATACTTTTGCTAGTGTATGTGATTGTATATGTGTTAATAATTATGGTTGGCCGGCATAGCGCAGTCGGTATATCGACTCGCTTCGGGCTGGGCGGTCCGGGGACCGAATCCCGGTTGGTTGGAGGGGAGCGAGATTTTCTGCACCTGTCGAGACCGCCCCTAGGACCCACCCAGCCACCCATGCAATGGTTACCGGAGTAAAGCGGCCGGGTTGTGGCGTTGACCCCCCGCAACCTTATTGCGCCAAGGTTGTAGAAAGAGAACTATACATATACCCTCTTAGAATGAGCTTTACCTTTTATAATAATCATCATTATTAATACAGTCACTGTCCGGCCGTGTTCCTCTGCCATATTGCTGTGGCGAGTAACGCACGTTTCGTCCGAAAAGTGCAGACGCGGGTATTTCGCACACTGGACTGACCGTTATGACCATTTATGACCATTCTTAGTAACCTTTGTGATCAGTGGCAGTGATAATAACTAAAGGAAACGCGACGAATGTTAATGAGAATTTTCATCTTGCGTCGGCGTCGTTTCAGAGCGCTGTAATGTGAAACATAAATAAAGCCGGCTTGACATTCACTGTCAACGTATACAAAATTTTTCCATAAGCGTAAGAAGTAAATGGATGTTTATTTTATCTGCCTAAGCCTACGTATTCTTGAATTATGAGACGGAAGTCGCCATTGTACATTTTTGTCCTAAACAACCATAAAACAGGCTCTTTGACCTGTATTTATTATAAACAGTTGATAATGCAATTGTAATGCGCGCAGAGAGCCTAGGTGATTGTGATGATAAAAGTGCTTTCGTCGCTTGATGCTCATTCGGTTATTAATGAATCATTCGAATGGATATAAATTAACCGTTGCGTAACTTCACATCCGCGTAAAAGTCCACCACTGGGCCCTGTTGTGGGCCATGTCGCAACACTGCATCATGTTGTGCCGGCGAAGTTGGCTGCGCTGATTTCGCTTCAGAAATTGTTCGGAAGTTGACCGGCTCGAATCTCTGCCAGCACGCCAACGAAACACAAAACGGTCTAGTGATATTTCTTCAGTCTCTCCCCGGCAGTTTCGGGCTAACTTGATGGCGGGGGGTCACGGCTTAGGCCTTTACTCGCCGGTCTGTCATCCTGGAGGCCTGGGTTTGATCGTCGGCCACTCCTTAAGGTATATGCAGTGGAAATAGTGGCACTGGGAAGGTTTTTCTCGGAGTACTTCGGTCCTCCTCCTCTGGAAGTATAATTTCACTAGTGCTTTGTATTCATATTTCATTCATCTACTCTCGAAGATGTAGTCCATTAGCAGTTGACAGCGTCGGTAAATTAGGAACCGCTTCCTCTCCAAACACTCTAGGATCTGGCGAATGCACTGTTGAGCTCCCACAAGTCGACCTTAAGTAATCGCTGCAGTATGTGCACTGCGATTTGTGCGTACGCGCGCGCGCGTGTTTTGCAAGTAGGGTTTTCAGATCAGCACTTAAGTGTGCGAGTGCCTATTTTATCGTTTGGGCCAGTTGGCTGTTGTTGCACGAGAGCGAACACGGGCGTTTTACCGTCACAAGTTGTTTGTTGATTAATTTACTATACTGGGCGACAAAAAGTCCGTGGACGCGCGAATTAATGAATTGGAAGCGGTACTGGTGACAGTGGGGGACCGCGGTAGCGCATTGGTTAAGGTGCTGTGCTACAAATCGGAAGGTCGCTGTTTCGATCCCAGTTGGTGTCATTGGAATTTTTCATTGACATAAAATTATTCCGATCGCACTATGGCTCTGGGGTCGACTCAGCCTCTAACAGAAATGAGTACCAAGAGCATTTCCTCAGGGTAAAAGCGACCGGTGCTTAAGGCTGACAACCTTACCACAATCATGTGCCGTTGTCTGGTAATCTGGACACCTTTATTCCTGGAACCCTCTGGGCCACTCCAGGTCTGTAACGGGACTGCTTTACCTTTACTAGTGACAGTGGGGTTCCCTGAATTCATGTGTGCTGCAGAACCCGGCGTTCACAGTGCATTATGTAAGGGCAGGTAAGGTGTTTGTTTTGTTCCTTTCAGGTTGCCAGGCACAAACTGTCGGCCTGTATGAATGAATGCGGGGTTCCCAGAAGTTTAAAAAAATTAGTAGGAACGAACTCGAACTTAGGGCATCATAAAGTTGATATGAAGTGCAACACAGGGGATCCAAAAATGTAAGAGCCATCCTACAATATTTACTCCCCCGGACGAGCTGTCCGGCGTCGGGATTGTCTGCTGCCGAATAAAGGAATACATGAACGTACGAAAATCGTTTATAATTCGGTAATTACAGAAATTTTAGCATTGCAGAATTTTGAGGTTTTCCCCGACATATTTTTTGTAGCCTCTGTGCATCAGCAATAGGCCTACGTTTTCGACAAGCAGCAGCAGCAACAACACTAATAATGAAATTAATAATTGAAAGGTATAACGATTTGGCTGTAACAAGTTCGACTTTGTTAGGAACTGCGCATTGGCCCAGCACGGTAGCCCATGTACTGTGCGTAGTTGTGTTATTGGATTGTAATGTTCTAAATAAATTATTACTGGAAATCATGAAAGAGTTTTCAAGGACATTGTGTAAACAAGACATCAGCACAGAATATAATATTACAAGTCGTTGCAGTAGGTTTTCATATAAAGTTCGTAGCAGTGTTATACATGTATGGATTTAGTAAGTGAACTTGAACTGAAAAGCGCCAGCTGGAATGAACTTAACAAATGCGGTAAAACTGAAGAACATGGAACCGAAACACACGGACAAACAATTCTCTGAGCCATAGGTGTCGAATGCTGGCTGGCTTCGCCTGGATATATCTCGGGGAAGAATTCACGACGCCCACCAAGAATGTGACATTGATTTTTCAAATGCGTTTATGCAAATTATTCGGTGTTGAACATTCAGTACTAGTTCTAAAAGCCTACTGGAATGTTTAGTGCCACCGTAACTGGATGCACCTCTAACATCCCCAGTTACATGGTCCACATCTTTACATCCAGATTAAGCGTCCTCTTAACACAATTCTGTCACCGAAGTGGGCCTACTGAAAATGTCCGAGTTACGTGTGTTACACAGGAGCTTTCGTACGTGGACGTAGTCGGTACCCACACCAGTGCTTTAATAATCTGACCATATTATCGCCATTTCATACCATCGGTCTCTCACTGTGCTGCAGAACTGCTGTACAATGTAGCTTATGAAAGTTACCAGACGTGCCTTACAGGGTATCGGGAAATTCTATATCTGCATTGTAATGGCAACTCCCCCCACCCCACCCCCGATTACCCTGTTTTCAGTATGGGCTCAGGGTTATCATGGCGGCGAGCATTCTGGAATGTGGCACATTGTAATTTGACAAACGGAGGAACCTGCTGTCTTCTTCTGCAGGCGCGAGGAGACAATTTCATGGAGTGTGTCACGTCGTGTTTGCGGAACATTCGGACACAAATCCTTTACTATCCGTCGAACACTAGTACCTTTTTTTATTTAGACGCAAGTACATATCTCGGTCGTTTACGACCGTCATCGGGCCATCAGTACACTGTTTTAAATTAAGGTAAAATATTGTGTTTATGGCCATATTATGGTCGTAAACGGCCAAAACACATAGTTGTGTCTAAATCAAGAAAGATAGTTGTGTTCTGCGGATAGTAAACGATTTCTTGTAGAAGGGACTTGGGCTACTATTTCGGATGTCGAGAAGCAGCGAACTCTGTGCACTTGCTGCAGATATACAACAGAGGGCCGTAATGTGAGATACACACTTCTGTAAGGAACACAGTACACTAATTAAACAGCACGTGACAAATGGGACGTGTGAAATCCCCTGATACAACTAAAACATGGAAAATATTTTATGCCCGACTACATGTTTCGGCCAACACAGACCGTTACGAATCCTTACACTGGAATGATATTGTTATATCGTTCTTGAACCTAGGTTCAACATTGACATGATGATGATGATGATGAAAACAGTAATCATCTGTACTAAGTATAAGCTGTGCAGTTATACCTGCTACTTACTGCACAGTCAGCGGTCATTTTATCTGCCGTCTTCTAACATTGGGTGATCCGAGGTTTGGGTTTGCCTCAGCAATGTTGTTACAGATTCTAGTGTTCTGGGACAATGAGTCCGTGAAGATCGGTTGGAATCGAACATTTTCGGAGAAACCTGCTGCTTTCCTTTGTTACGTCTCGAATGCCACAGAACGGCCAATATACTTATACAGACTGCAGCTGTTGGCGACTACCCATTTAAAAATACATGCAGCAGAACTAAGTAGGTAGTCTCAACTCAAACGTTGAAAAGAGTATACACCCGCTGCTAGTGTCATTAAATGAGATGCCCACTGAATGAATCTTACGGAAGCGATCTCAGTTTATATTTTATTCTGAAGTGTATCAAATTTGATGTTGCAGTTCATACGTCACCTTCATAGCTTAGTTACAGCCTGTTCCGTCAATTTACATAAACTCCGGGATAGTGTCTTCTTATAATAAATGCCAAGACTTCAATGTCGTCGTTATTAGGTCTAATTATTCATTACCATAAAAGATTCAGGTGAAACCTCCCTGTAAGCTGCTCGATTTCCGAATATATTTTATCTCTTGCGTTCAGTTCTTGAACAAAAGCGCCAGACTGAAATCTTTGGCAGCGAAATATCATTTTTCATGCGTTTCGTCTAATTAATGATAGGCTTCCCACATTTCGTTGCCATTATTTAGCCCCATCCTTCTCCCCAAGCCCCGTCTGCACTACATGTAGTCTGTCTCATTCTGTCAGATTCAGGATGGAGTGTGGCGTTTTGAATAACGCGTTATCGCGATAGGCCTACGTGATTTCTAAATCAGACTCACTTTTATTTTTCATTCGCAGACTTTTGTAGCTGCAGTATTTATTTTTTATGAAATAATGTGTAGTGAAATATAAACAATAGACTGTAGGAATTTTATGTTTATTGGACCGTGCATCATTGTAATAGATGAAGAATAAAAGACCAACTTGATGTCACTTGCTGTTTTATTTCACTTCTTATGAAGGCCTGTGGGAAGATAGGAAGCAGTGGAGTCTAGGCGTCGGACAACGTAGAACAACGTTTTGAAACCGACATACATACATACATGTACTCAACATGTTTCGGACATTAATATATCCATCATCAGGAGCTTGCGACTGTGCTGTTGAATTACCACATTGGTCGTTTTGTTCTCGGTTCGTTGTGTGTTGGAGATTTGGTGCGGC
>Ga0123357_10007706_pt1 | contig 13360 bp, 10 predicted proteins | sample TergutEmb28metaG_FD_89873 | JGI IMG/M metagenome (GOLD analysis project Ga0123357, IMG submission 89873) | Embiratermes neotenicus P4 segment gut microbial communities from Petit-Saut dam, French Guiana - Emb289 P4 | ecosystem: Host-associated > Arthropoda: Insects > Digestive system > Gut ...
ACCCCCTTGTAAACCATTTTTCCCAACCCCCCGGGGCCACCACCAATCCCTTTCCCTCGGGGGGGGCCCCGGGGGGGGGGGGGGTTCACCCCCCCCCCCCCCCAAATTCCGAAGGCCCTCAAAAATCGTGCCAAACTCAATCCGATTGTGAAAACTGTTAAACACTGATGAATTTAGGCCGCCAATACCCCAAGATGTTCGGAAAAAAGGCAGTAAAATTCTAAACCTGCCTAGGTTCGCAATTGTTTTACATTAGGAATGACAAATATATTGGTTGTCGTCATAAATAGTCTTAAGTACAGTACCAAACATTAAGGAACTTTTACTATGAAATTTCTTGTACGAAATTACAGCTGCCTCCAGAACCCTTGACTAGGGGGCTACCGCCCCCAAATCCCCGTTCTCTCTGTCCTCTGTCCTTAACTGAATTTGTTGAACCCCCCGCCGTACAAAATTCCTGGGTACGCCACTGCTTTCCATCATGCGTGCATTCCTCTAGGACATTCCAAAATGAGTCACTTAGGTGGGCAGTGCGTTATGTTCATTCAGTTTCTAACGCAAAGAAAGAGCAAAACGGCTGGTAGACTATGAAACATTGCAGAAAACTCTACACCACAAAGTCTGAGAAGTGGATGATTATCTGAGCGAAAGCTGTGCAAATGGAGGGCAAACATTCAGTGGAGGTTCCGTATAAGACAAGTCAGGGACTGCTGCAATAATTCAAAAGAAAGTGCAACTGCTTGGACCTGTCATGAAGTCGTATGATGCTTACATCCGTCCGTTGGTTGTTTCACGATTCTGTATCACTCTCTATTGTTATTATGAATGAAAAGCATCAAATAATTCAGAGAGGTAATATGAGACAAATAAATGTCGACTATTGCAGGTTACTGTCTTCGCCGTATACCTACATGAACTGAAGCAAATCACACAAAACACAAACGCAGCCAGATGCAGGCATTCACCTTCCTGCTGTGTTAATCTGCTCCGTACAAGGGGTCTGATTTCTTGTTCTCGGTGAAATTTGTGTCCTGCGTGATTCTGACATGGTAAGGGTTTACAAAAAAAGCGAATACACGCAAGATAAATATCAGACATGTGCTAACTTAGTATGTGGATTTTTTTTCGAGTAATGGTAGGTAAACCATATGTGAATAAGTGTTAATGATATACTAACTGTATTTTGAAAGATCTCTGCAGACGCGGGAAATGTAATTACGGAAATATGCAGCACCAGGAGGTCAAGATTGAGGCCTACTTAATACGTCACTCTAAAGACGAGGTAAACATTTTACAATATATCGACGGCTTTTGAGGTTATATCTTTCAAATAACTTCAATTTATTCTTGAAACTATGCCACAAATATACTTATTTTGTAATTCAAAACTGCAATGGTCTCTACCACATTAAAAGATATTTGGTTTCGTTTCTCGTTTGTTTGTTTGTTTGTTTGTTTGTTACGCATCAATTTCTCAACGGCGTAAGTTATAATGATACGTCGGATGGGAATATGCGAGTGCTGAGCTGCGATGTACGAGGGAGTGCTCAGTCCCTAGCCCGACCAGGAAGTAGACAAACTACAGCGACCAAACTCGGGATTTATTCAACGTACTCCCAACGAAGCTCAATACACTTCTTAGCCCGTTGTTCTAACTTTTGCAAATCACTCAAAAAAATTCAGAAGTTTGTCCGTCCAACCAGGTCTCCGCGGCAGCAATGACCTCCGAGTCGGAAGAAAAACTGCGACTTTTCAATTGTTTTTTCGGTCCAGGGAACAGGTGGTAGTCCAACGGGGCCAGATCCGGAGAATAGGGTGAGTGATCAAGAAACTGGAAGCCCAGGTAGGCCAGTTTATTCTGGGTTGCAAGTGCCCGGTGAGCCGGGGCATTGTCGTGCAAGAACAAGATCTCCTTGGTGACCTTCCTGCGGCGTTTTTCCTTCAGAATATCCTTCAATTGCACCAGCAGAGATAAGTAATACTCCAAGTTGATGGTTTGGCCCTTTGGAAGATAATCAATGAGGAAGGTGCCGGCTTGATCCCAAAAAATTGAGGCGAGAACTTTTCTAGCGGATTTTTGCACTAGGAATTTTTTGGGACGGGTTCAGCTATGCCGCCACTCCATTGATTGTTGCTATGTCTCCGGGTCATAGTGATATAACCAGGTTTTCGTCCATGGTCACCAATCGCGACAGGAAATCGTTTGGATCGCGACGAAAAAATTCCAGAAGTTGCTCAGACGACTGGCACCGTTGACGTTTTTGATCCGCTTTCAGGTATTTCAGGACCCACTTCGCGGAGAGCTTCCGCATGTACAAATCTTCATGAGTAATGGACCCAACCCGCTCACGTGAGATGCCCAGTTGCTCAGCTATTGATTTAACCGAAATCCGGGTCTTCCAAGATTAGCTCGTGAATTTGATCAATAATCTCCGGGGTGGTCATTGTTTTGAGTCGTCCAGGACGAGGCGCATCTCAGGTGGAAAAATCACCACGTTTAAACTGGGCCACCCAATTTTTGATGGTGGAATACGATGGTGCATGTTCCCCTAATGTTTCTGTCAGAATGGTGTGATTTCCTTCGGCGTCTTGCCTTGCGGGGAGGGGGGGCTTGAAATCAGCTCGCGTCTCGATGTCGTTGAAATCGCGTGCGTCGCCTGACATGCTTCCTTTCAGCCTCTGTAACACGAAAATACTTTCATTTCGGCACATGAACAGACCCCTGTTTCCAAGGACACTACAGATATTCCGTCCTACAACATCGGGAAGTAGGTCGGGCTAAGGACTTATCAGCACCCCCTCGTAGAAAGAAGCGGTTGCGGCATATATTACGACTTCCTATAACTAACTTACTTCTCAGCATTTGCCTGGTAGGACTAAATTCACCAACCACAAAAACTGGCAGACCTTCAGACTGGTAATATGATCCGGGAATTCCCAAATACGAAGCATGAATAGGCCCACCTAATAACTCTTCAGCGACGTTTGTTTGTGGGCGTCGTGTGGTCGCGGAACTCCCTGATGGTATCACATGTTTTCCATTATTCCTGCCAGTCGAGCTGGATCTTCCACTTGCTGTACTGGTACTGCACTAGTTAGCAGTATATACTACGTAGTCTTACTTCACAACGCTTTCGCTTTGTCTTCCGACACCAAGCAGATCCCGAGCCTACTCGATTTCAGGGGGCGGCACACGCCAAATTACCACATGCCGTGACGTCGCTCTGCACTTTGCCCTGCTTTGGGTTTGGTTTCTAGCAGGAAAATATCACTCCCCTATAAAGAGTTAAAACTTTACCCCTAATTGGCTGATAAATGGAACCCTGGCTGGAACAACGAACGTATATAAACCTCACCGACACTGCCATCAACATATATCCTTAACAATTCAATTAAAAATAGCAGCTGAAAAAAAAATTAGCGTGAAGTTACCTACGTATGATTGTAACAAACTGACTCAAACGTATGTGATAACTGAGAACAAACCAAATTAGTTAACACACTACAAGTGATAATGTGCCACAATCGCTTGAACGCGTTATGCAACTACGGGGCTTGGCAAGTTTACGTCTCTGCGACTGAACCAAACATACACAATTCTCTACGGAAATTAGGGCCATATTTCAAACAAAACAGTCCCCTGAAATCCTCCGGTAACTCCAGCTATTTGTGGTTTTTAATTATTTATGCGAGCAGAGACATAGTGTTTGTATAAAAATTGATTGCATGTAACCAAACCATCAGGAATTGTGTTGTCACTTGCAAAGTCGTTCCTGGATTATGGACATACTGTGTACACAACTACACTATTCATGCATTCGTTCAAACAATGGTCACTACAAACCGTGTCGGAACCGTCTGAACAAGAAACCCGTACGGAAAACTTAAGACAAAAGAACTAAATCAAAGAGACCCCATGTTAAGACGTTCTAGCCAAGTATTAGTCCTCAAATGAGGTGAAAAGAATGACGTCACAAAGCGTTTAAATTATTTATTTGTGCAGTTTACTTGCACAAAGGGGTTCATATCGTTGTATTATCAATTGACATACTTCTTCGAACATGACGTCACAACACAGTACAATACAACAGAACAAAGTCAATTAGACATGTATCAGATAACGCACCGTAGCAATTTAAGCCAAAATGTACGTCTTCAGGGGCTATGAACATATTTACATGGTAAATCAGATGATTTAATTAATGAATAGACGCATGATGAAAGAAATGACAACCTTCTTGATTGATAATATGCAATATTAAAAAACACAAGAATAGGCATTCATGCGCCTTTAAATTATAAAGCAGTTAGTACTGACCGTCTATGGACGACACAGGAACTTAGACTATCTGAACTGGTTAACTCGACCTTCAACAGTACATATACATATAGGTATGTCGAACTGAATAATCTAAAGTTAAATTTTACAGGAAATTAAAACAAAAGCCGACTATTTGTAAATTATTCTGATTAGTATTTCAGGTTATTATCCAGCAGTGCGGATCAAAAAGTAATCAAGTTTTGATAATGGTACACGCATGGCAGGTAAATGACTGGACATGATTACAGATATAATACAGTCGACCGGTTATAACGCCATTGGTTTGTGCAACTCCTCGTCTATAGCGACAGATGTGGTACCAATTAATTCCTCGCTGTTAATCACGCCATTATATTCCTTGGTTAGTAGGACACTCATTTATAACGACACAGGACACTCAATCCCTTTCGTATAATTACAAATTTGTTCCACTGTAGCTACATAACGGAACGCAATTTTGAAAACAGTCACACTAATATGCAATTTACATGGCGTTTTATCGTGATTTGAATTATACGAAGTAGGTCTTTGGGACAACGAAAAGTTCCTACATTTTAATCAGTTTTCAAACATGGTGCCGTACTGTCCGAACTTCAACAATTTAGAATGGTGCATACGATCAAGAGCTGAACCTGATGGTTTGAAACATGTCGGGTCTCATTAGTTAGTGTGTATCTTTAATTTACTGCACTCTGATGGTTAAGGAAATACCGGGTGGGGCACTCAAAAGCAGCTCCCACCCGCGCAGTCTGTTGTTAGTTGATTTAACGACGCTAGGAGTAATTAAGTGTAGGCCTACATATGGAAGAAGAATTGGATAATGATGATTACGAAAAGGCGACAAGAAGCCAATCACCTAATTTAGGGCACGGTCTCTACATTTGTCTGGAGGGACCGAGGAAAACCGTGAAAGCCCTCAGTCAGGATGATGATCGGTATCCCGGCTGAGATTCGAACCTGATATGTCCCGATCGCGATCAGAAGCGTTACCACGTACTGTGACCTACACATGTTACGGTGGTAAAGGTAAAAAAAGTGGAGTTTTGGGTGTCCACGCCATGACAACATATAAGTGAAGAAGGAGTACAGCTCCATTCGTTCACAACCTCAGTACTACACGGAGGTGATGGGTGAACTTAACGTTCCGGCCGCTTTACCTCCAGGTAAGGACGCCGGTACCCGAATGGCAGGTTGGTGGGCTCCAGATCCAATCTGGACGTTTTTAAGAATATATCTTGCATCTGCCAGGCCTGCAACCCTGGACCGTGCAGACCATAAATAAATTGCTGTACCGACTATGCCATCCTGGTTCCTCATATTATGGTGATCAAGACACTAATTATCAAACTGAAAGGTAGATATGAGAGGGAAAATTCTGCGTACTTCCTGGATTGTAACTCAAACACGATGAATCGCAATCTTAGAGGTGGGACCAACGCTTGGGAGGAAGGGGTTACTATGTTCCACCGAAAACAAATTTAAACGCTCGCGCCAATGAAATTTTTGAGCAGACTTCTAATACCAAGGTTAATCCATATTCTTTCTGTTGTGTCGGTGACGAAACACGGAAGTACACATTAACTTCGCCCACACCGTGCATGTAACGTGTGAAAAAGGCTGCTGGGAAAGCCATAACTTACTGCGGCAGTAATAACAACGAACTGTGTAGGTACAGCAGTGCAGTTAGTGAAGGATCACATTGCATCTGCGAGGTGACGTGAGAAAGGTCACAACAGCCTACTGCTACTCTTTACTGCCTGGAGTTTCTGATTCGAATCTTGTTATGCTATTGAGAGACGCAGTTCAGAATCGTCACTCTTATAAACATCTGAAGATTTTCAGGGTGACTCCCTCCCTGAATGGTTGAAGGTATCCAATGTACAGGCACACCTGTCAATAATACAAATTTGAAAGTTGGCGGTGTTGCATGAAGACAATGTAACACGAATACATTACAAATATATAACCCACTTTTACGAAATGTGTTTTCTAAACTGACATTTCGTCTAGTGAGCTTAAGCCTTGGGAAACACCGACAGGTATGACAAGGCTGACAGCGCCGCAAGCCGTCACCTCCCCGCCTCCCTAAACGACGTACGAAATGAACCAAAAGTGTGCTGACTTGGACCATAGGATACGGGCAGTAGACCCTGACGTAGGGCCGGCCCGAAATATTTGGGCGCCCCGGGATGGCCAATAATTTCGTGCCCCTTAAAACCGATATTCTTTGAAATTTTTCGGTCTGGGACAGGACTGGCGAACTTTTAGTGGGCGCGTGCCCAAACGGCCGATAGTTTTAGGAGAAATTCTTCCATGTGTTGAAGCCTGAGTTTACTAGCACTACATTTCTGACTAATCCAGTGACTTCTTTGCACCCATCACAGGCGTAACTTTGGGAGGGGCGGGGAGGCACCGGGGGACAAATGCCTCCCAGATATTTTTCTACCTAGGAATAGTTTTTATGGCTACTGAGTTGAAGAGTGGCATAAACAGTTGGGGTGACAGTGGGGGGAAAAGGGTTTGTGTGTATATTACAGGATGGATCTAAGCAACCTTGCCCTGTTTCTAAATTGCCTCCCTCGTAAATTAAAGTTCCCAATACCCATGGTCGATTTTGCCTCTCCCCCCATGGCTAATGGTAAGTTACGCCTATGGCACCAGTCATAGGTTGGAGCCCCTGTCCACTGGAGCAGAACCGGCCATTCATTACGTAGACCGAAATTTACCGCAGCTACCGACCACAGAAGTGTTAACAACGCCAGATTTCTCCATTTGGCTGTTCAGGTACAGTATAAGTATGACTTGTGAAATTATGTGTGAAGCTGAACGTGAAGTCCAGAGTGGCAGCCCTCAAACTCCTTCACTCATTTTTTTTCAAACTAATATTTCCTCTCTAAATTAGTTTGATATTCTTAGATTGGACTGTACTTCGGTTCAATGGGCAGGAATTGGGGCTCGCAATAAAACTCAGAAGTTGAATTAAAAATAAACGACAAGGGTAATAACCTGGCAAATACAAAATATTTCAAACGCTAGTAACAGGCAGTATTTACGACCATAACAAAATGCCAAATTCGCGGTTTTCAAATTACTGTGACGCTACACACGAACATGTCTTTAAATACGAGGACTACTGGCCTAAATTTGGGTTTAGGCACTGTAATGTGATGAAAGTCCTGTACTATCGACTGCTTTTATTTTCATGGTTTGGCCTGTAACCTCAATAGAACACTGCTCTATTCACTAATTTTTGTCGACTCTGTTCTCATTTTCTGTAGATTTATTACAATTATGCTTTAAGAACAAATTATTTTTGACTCGTTGAAACTGCGGTTATTCGCCACTTATTCATCCATTACAGTTTTTACGCGAAAACCACGGAAAATCAAAAGGGTTTTTGAGACCCAGTGCTCTACAGAGAGACATTTACAAACTTCATGTCCCTCTCCATTCTTCTGCAGTATACTCATCCCAGCGAGACATTTGGTTCAAAAGCACTGCCTGCCCCCTTAAGTCTGGATCAGTGAAACAAATCTCTCCCACCAAACCCACATACATTATATTTATTGTTGCGCCATGCATTTCGTAGAATCACTTTAATTATCACACCAACTAATGCACTTACATAAAATTTCACATTAAAACACTTAAAATCGCTCCAACATGTTTCGATCCTAAGATCATCTTCAGGAAGCTACGCTGTTCCTTGCTAAAGTCAGCATGCTGCCACAACACCCTGTTAATATAAGGGAATTAATTAGTGAGTGTTTTTAAAATATGACTTTAGCAAGGAACAGCGTAGCTCCCTGAAGATGATCTTAGGATCGATACATGTTGGAGCGATTTTAAGTGTTTTAATGTGAAATTTTATGTAAGTGCATTAGTTGGTGTGATAATTAAAGTGAAGCCACATACATTATTTCGTCGCCTTTCACCGATAGAAATTATGACTTGTCTAGGAAGCATGATTGGGAAGTAAGTTGCCTTTAAATAATCACGATGGAAGTGTAGGCATAACATACCAATTCCGGTGCCTTTTTTTTATTTGGTTTACATTTTTCGAAAAAGACGTTTAAATAACAGCGCTATTATGTTTTGAGAATATTTATATGAATGTTGAACTATGAATTCGGGGCAGATTTTTTCAATTGTTACAAACAGACAGACATTCAGCACAGTGGCGTAGCTGCGGGGGATGGGGGTGGCGAGTGTTGAGGCCGCCCCCAAAGGCAGAGTGCAGAAGGCGGCAAAATAAATATTTTAAGTGAATAACGTATTTTGTCCTGAACTTATTTTAAATTATTAAGTCAAATTAAAGCAAATTCAGCAAGTGACTGTTCTTTTTAATTCACGACTTATGTCAGGGACGGCCAACGTGATTAATCGCTCCGGAAGCCAAAAGACCAAGTTACCCCACTTTTGCTGTAATCTTTTTGTATGTCGGAACATCACTGCTTATTTTTGGTTACGTTTTTGGGAATTTGGGTTACACATAGCGACATTTTTGGATTATCTTGAAAATCGTGCGACTAAAGAAAAAACGCGCTGAGCACACAGAAGTCTACGTGTTTCATACTTTTTGTATGTCGGAACATCACTGTTTCATACTCCTCCTACAAAGTTTGTTCGAATAAATATTTTGCTAGTTTCGCTCGTTTTAACTTGGACATTTAAACGTAAAATAAAATGGTTCGACAATTATTATTAAAACGGAAAATAAAATATCAAAATCTCTTTAGCAGTTCTTGAATTATTTCACGCCTACAGACGAACAAACGAACGTTCGAATGGGCATACTGACCGACGGGCTTAACTGGGAAGGCCGAAGGGTGGCGAACATGCTTAAACTGGAATGGAGAGGGCTAAAGATTATAGTGAGTACCTATTTCTTGCGTGGGTCGGGTAGCTCAGTAGGTATAGTGACTGACTACGGGCTGGACAGTCCGGGATCGAATCCCGGTGGGTACGAGATTTTCCGCCCGTCCAGACCGGCCCTGGGGCCCACCCACCTTCCTGTAAAATGGGTACCGGGCCTTTCCCGGGGGTAAGGTGCGGCCGGGGCGTGCAGCTGACCACTCACCCCCTTCTAGTGCCGCGGTCATGGAAGAGTAGAGCTATACCTCTACCCACCCTCTGGGCCACACCGGGCCTGTAACGGGATCACTTTACCGTACCTAATTCTTGCAGGACAGAATCGGTTTTACATACACACTGCAGTAGCAAGACATTCCCAGCATTGGCACAATGTGCTGGCGACAGAGGGCGAGATTGGACTAATCTGTTTTGTGTCACTTTCATATCTGTGGGACTGTGCAATGAAAAACAGCTTCTGAACTACCTACTGTTCTTCGGTCAACTAAAATTAAGTGCTGGTAATCTAAGAGCAAGGACGGGCACTTTGGATTCTTGGAATTAAAAAACTGATGTAAGTCCATGTTCGCACTTCCGCGGAGCACATTCCGTTTTCAGAAGCTAATGGCAACTCAGTTATTCACAAAATCACCTGCCGTGTATAACTTTTATGTGGCCCAAAATTTCATCATTTTCACACGAGTCCACCAACTGGCCTCCATCCCGGAGCCAGATTAACCCAGCCCACAGACTCACACCTTTTTTCAAAGAATTCACCCAAACCATGCGGATCATTTCGCAAATGCTAATTTTGTCACAGTAAGGGTTGTTACTACCCATCCCGAACTCCAATATGGAAGCCCACCCCTTGTCGTCTGTTCGCGACGGATTTTTTTAAATATCTACTCGAAGCTGCCCTCCACAGGGCAATCTGACAGGCAGTCCTCTCCATCGGCAACCTGCGGACGTGTCATGTAGTGACAGCAAAACCAGTTAATATGATGTACACAAAAAATCCCTAAACTTTTTGGAGTGTGTAAACAACCCTGATCAAAACAGTGGGGACGTTTCGATTCCACTTGCTAGTTACGCTAACAGTTACAAATATAAACCTAATTAAAGAAGAAGGGAAAAAAAAGAAAGTTGACGAAGTTATTGCTCTCCCTTCCGCGTCCACCCCTCACCCCCCTAACCACGGAGATCTTGCCCCCCCTCCATCCACCGACCGCGCTCTGACACACCACACTAGTAGCCAGCCTATGCATTACAAATCGAACTGGTGAGCGTTATAGTTCCTAGCACTGTTTGTGGGCTTATCATTTACAACAGCCAAGCGGCAGTTATGCAGTAAAATATCCATCCATCGTAACTTTAAAAGTATGGAACTGGTGACAAGAACAATTTAATCTCTGTGAGAGTAATAGTAATAATAATAATCACTGACAGTATCAGTGCGCGCTGCTGTGTGCCACAGAGATCAGCAACCAATTTGAATGGCTTCACGGCAAGATTGTCTGCGAGCGTTCGGTAAGTGTGATCGTCCATAAGCCTGTTATCAGTAAATGATAAACTCTATTCCATTAATCATGCCCAGCCTTCCCTCTATATATGTGCAATATTCGATGGAGTGCTCAGTCCCTTTTATCTTCGCTAAACGCACGGAATGTTTCTCTGTTCATGTGTGACGCTGCGTAACTTCTCCGTACTCTGAGTGCTGATAAGTAATCGTGAATTTTATCAGTGCTTTGTGGCGGTAAAACATTATCTACTACCGCGTGGCATTTTATGTTTATACCGCTTCAATATCTGTCAAACTAAGTTAGGCTAAACTTTAAACGCTAGCTATTAAATTTGCAAATCATCAGCTACACTTGTTGAAACCATGTTCATTTTAGTTCAGTAATAGATACTGAATGATCAGTAAACGAATTACTGTTAGTACACATTTTCTTTAAAAGTGGAGGTTATAATTCTCTATTTTCATAGTTAAATTCCGTGTAACCTTTTTAACATCCCGAATTAAGTAACTCGAGGAATCAATGTTGACATTAATCAAGCGTAGTAACACAAGTGGTATGTATTGTCAAGGATAGTAATAGGTGGACATTTTACAAAGTCTGTAATGCAGCACCTTACGTAACCGGTTTGAATTCATATTTATTCTGGAATAATACCTTACATGTAAATACACTTCGCGGGGAATATGTGAATATTTGCAGTGTCAAAGGAGGTGATAAACACGCGACTCACTGCTTGAAACACACAAAACCAATGTTACATTTCTGCGCCGCAATATTTTACTTGAATTAAATGGTTCAAAATTCGCTGTCCTTACTTTAAACTTGTGTTTTGAAGTATGTCTTTGAATTTTAATTTTTAAGTGACGTAAATACTGCCGTGTGTGCTGCTACTCTCTTACAGGACGTGAGAAAGTGATAAGTTAAATTTTATCACACGTTAAATGTTGTAAATGTTTCTACCTTAAGTTTAGTCACGATTTTATAGTTTCTGTAATGTCCACCTCGTCACTTTCTCGTGAAGTTTGACCCTTTGTAGGCCCTCAGGAACTTTCTTTTATAAAGTTTTATCGCACCTTCGGTGTATACAAGATTTACCAAGATAAATTACAAAATTGTTCCTGTAACCAATTTCAATAAATATTTACACTGTGGTACAAGTGGAAATGAGTAATACGTATATTGATATGAGTGTAAATAACGGCAGTGAAAAATGAACAGAAAAACACTGCGGCCCCTCAGGAACTGTGCGACAGTATTAAAGCTAAGATACGTGCTGTCGACGGAGGTCGTGTTACTTCTTGAACAGCCACCGTACCGCTTCCTAGTGAATTACACACGGTGTAGGCCACAATCTGTGCGACATTGTAGAACTAGTGAAAGTAATGCTGTCGACGTGGTTCCAGCACTGATCACAATTTCACACGTTCCCCGCTACGGCCACCATTAGAAAGAACACAACCTACCTGCTCTAACTGTACCACCCATAAATTGGAGGAAGGGCCCAGAAGTATCGTCCTTAGAGCGTGAAGCACCACTTGCAACTCTTGAATTCTAACCACGAACTAACGAACAATTATTATCAAGCACACCTCCTTTCTCCCTCATCCCCTGTATCCCCTCTTCTTTGTCCGATTACCACAGCAGCCAGCTTGAAGATAAAGACCTATGCAGCCATGAAGCATGTGTGTTGGGGCGGGGAGAATTATCTGAGCCTACTGTGATAAGATTCGATATAAGCCTATGTACGGACTGGCGTCCAACAACTAGGGGAAGGTGATAAGCCGAAGCCCCTCTACTGTTCCTGCTGTTAAAAATGGTTCCAGAGTGTCATGTTAAGGATCGTTTTACTAAAAATTCTGATTATGAATGCCACAGCTTCAGACTGCTGCCAATTCTTAGTACCAGGACCTCTAGAAAGAGGATGTCAGAGCGGTCTGAAGTCTTCAGACCAAGGATGGGGACCGCTGGTATGGTTCCGTGAACGCGGCAATGAAGCCGATAATAGCGCTGCGAAAAGTAGGGATATACATCGTTGAATAGGTGACGGATTTTAGAGAAGAGCTCGGCTCTTCGGCGTTAGTAAGAGGAATGTGTCATACTGGTCCCAGACATGCTGAGATGCACCCTTATGCAAGTGCTAACCATCTCAATGATTTCATTATTATTTTCTTTCCTTGCTTGAATAGGGTGATCGAAAACGTCGTTATTTGTCTAACGTGAGACTTTTACGCTCTGTAGCACCTTGTTCTAATACGGCGTAAGTTTTTTTTTTTATTTTGAATAGTTAAAATAAGCTTATGTGCTTAACTTTGGTTTTTGGCTTACGGTTTAAGAAATGGCAGATATAAAAGGAACCGACAGACAAACTGGGATGGAGTTTTGATTTGCGCCAGGACTTCTTACCGGTCTCAAAGTCCTGGTCTTCCATATGGGTATATCAAGTTTGCTTGACAGCCAGACTGCAGTGATGTGTAACCTGTTTTTCAGTTTTATAGGAACAAGATAGCCATGGTCGGCCGTGTATGTTGTCATTGCATGTCCGTGTTTACACCCCCCCCCCCCCCCCCCCCCCCCCCGAAAAAAAAAAAAAGAAACTTTTTTTATTTTTTTGTTAGTTTGTATAAATTACGAGGTATATTTCTCCCCCTCACATTTTTATAATTTTGTA
>Ga0123357_10007707_pt1 | contig 13359 bp, 9 predicted proteins | sample TergutEmb28metaG_FD_89873 | JGI IMG/M metagenome (GOLD analysis project Ga0123357, IMG submission 89873) | Embiratermes neotenicus P4 segment gut microbial communities from Petit-Saut dam, French Guiana - Emb289 P4 | ecosystem: Host-associated > Arthropoda: Insects > Digestive system > Gut ...
AAAAAGGACCTTAAAAGCGTGCTTGGTTTTTGTGTTACGTCATTCTGTGCTGGCTGTTCTTTCGGATCTGAAAATCAACATTCATGAAGTAGAATTTCCACTTCCCCGTTCTCATAGTGCGTCAAAACGAAAACCTAATTTCAAAATATTTTGTCACGTGTTGCTTATTCAAGACAAGGTGAACAACATGTCGCCTTACTTGGAGTTACTAAGAAACTCAAGGACACTTTATGAAATCCACACACATTCCTGACAGATACTGTCCGTAGGGCTCTTAGTCTGCACGAGCCGAAATTTGCGATTTTTCCCAGCCGCTTTCTGTAAGAATTCGGCCCGACTCCGAAGTTGAAATTGGAACTTATTTTCCGGACACAACAGCAACTCGAATAAAACCGGATCTATTTACAGCATGTTCTGCAACTCATGTCAACAGTTGGTTTGTACGTTTCTCTTAATACACAATTGACAGTAATTCTGTAATGGATTATTTAGCGTTGATGTAAAAATATCTGGGGACAACAAATTGCACAAGAAATCTAGTTCTGATTTTTCGCCGGAGTTCGACAGGATCCAGTATCTCCAGTCAGTAATTACATTATTTCCACGTACAGTCCACGCGTTAACCGGTTGGTAAGTTCGCAACCCCTTTGGTACCTTACGAAATCTCTTTGCTCTGCGATTTTGCAAGTATTCCTAGCAGTGTATCTGATACTTCAATTTGTTAGCGATATGACACCACGTCACTGATCACTCGGCTCTTCACATTGTGAGGCTAATGCCGACTAACCCGTGACGTGATATCTAACTACAGAAGAATAAAATCTACATGTCTAGGCTAGGCGTTAATTTTCTGCCCAGTTCCGAACACAATAGGAACGTCGTTACCAACAGTTTCTTTGTGACAAGAACAAAAGCACGAGAAAGTCAGAAATGCTTGAAATAACGTTGGGATAGTGTCGAGTGCTATGTCAGGGTCGTGTCGCTAGCTTTATGGAAGCCAGGCCAAGGTCCGTGCAGACGTCTACACTGTGCATTTGGCTCGCGGACAGGGCACACACCTTAGAAAATGTGGGAAGGAATGAGTGGTTGTACATAAAACAAAATTAATTATATAAGAACTTACTTACACTGATACAGCATGTTTTGTAATTTGAAGTACAGCTTTGATTTTCTCACAGACGTGCTAATGAAATTACAGGTTTGCCGGATATGACGCCATTTACATTGGCAAGTGGTTGCCAGTGCTTCGGAAGTACTAGTTTGCAACCATCTTCATGGTTGTCCACATAGAGCAATTCGTTCCGATATACACACATTATATCATTTTTATTCCGGGCAAGAGATTTAATTTGAAACGCGTTAAATCTTAACTACAGGACCCAAAACAGACAACTTTCGGTTGACGGAATATGCGACTTGTGTAAACTCAGACGTGCGTAAAAACTGTTGTTAATTAGGAGTATAAACACTTTTCATTATTATAAAATTATAATATATTTTGTGTTTCACGTCTAAACAGACAGAAATAAAACTTTGGACACATAAAGCCATTTATATTGCAAAACGTATACATAATCAATGAGGTCTGACCAAATCAGTGGGGTTGGGTTCAATCAACACAAACGTAAATTTCGGGTAACCTGAATGTATCAGGAACGGAAATCGAACATCGGCCAGTAATTGTCTCTATTCAGTCACACAATATATACGGTAACACCCACACTGAACTTAACTTCTTTAGGGATCCAAGGTGTATTCACAACATACACTGCCTAGGCTTGCATGCTGCATGATAAATCAACAGGTAAACGTTACTTGGAGCATAGCGGTTCGCAACCAGTCCTAGTTAACAGACTGGAAAAATGGTATCCCTTATGGTGGAACGAAGACAGATGTCATTATTAGGTCACACGGTTCATTAACTGGCAAGTGTTACCACCGCAACTGTCGAACACAAACAAAAAATAACATTTAAGTGCCGCATATTAAGGCAATAATGGAAATCAACAGCAAAGGTACCGAATAGCGCGAAGCGTAATTGTACATGCAAATTTGAATTTCGTTATCTCAAGAAGTATGTTTAGCGTCACCGGTAATGTGGGAAATCAAACACGAGGGACAAAGGTTAATTGGTGCCTGCGCTTAAGAACCACGACATGAAACTTATGCGGGATGGAGGTACATTTCCACGTAGTATTAACCTCAGTATTAGAAGCATAAGCAGGTTATGGTGTCAGTGGAAAGGACTCTTTACGAGGGTCTATCTTGACTTAGAATTCTGACAGGAACATTCGTGTGTCTGCATATGAGTGAGGGAGGACAGATACAGCAGCCGGACACAACCTCCATCCTCTCCTTTCCTCCTCAACACCATCTCAGGGTTCTGGAGATTCTTTTAATTCTACACAATGTTTTCAGTTAACAAGGCGTCATTAAATAACATTCCGAATTACGAATTTTATATTTTTACCTATGTGTCTTCTTGTAATACGGTACATTGTGACCAACATCTTGCGCCAAAACATCCATTGCAGGTGTAGGATAAATTTTTGTAGGAATTTTTTACCTACAAGTTTAGGATTTGTTTTTATATCCATCTTAAGATAACGAAGAAAGTCCATGTCTGTCGGTCTGCACACATAACTTGTCAACTACATATCGATAACCAGTTCCTGCCAACTGTCTAGTTTTCTCGTATTTTTTGGCCTGAATATCTTGTTAGACTTTGATGAAATACAGATACCTTGGCATTACACAGGAGCTTAAAAACAGAAATTAAACATAAAATCCTGCCCAAGAAGTTGGCAGTCTCCTAAACTGAATGTCCAAGTTTCATATCTCGGTCCAGAGGTTTGCTTTTGTGATCGAGCACATAGCTATATCCCACAATATTTCCAGAACAAACTCTAGTGTCGGGTCTTACCTGAAATTGTCTCTGATCACTTCCTTCTACAGTTTCCAATTCATATCCTGACTAATAACAATTCTCTTTATAATTAAACAACTGTCACAGAACTATGGCAGAAAAATAAGGTAGGAATTCAGGTGCTTCTTAAATTCAATTTAATAATGTTGGTTTTAACCTTCAGTATGACAAGACATATATGTAGTTTTACATAAATACGTAAAGAGACAAAACAAGGAATACAGGCAAATATTTAGTATTATGTAAGGTTAGGTAAAAACAAAACCCGTAATAGGCTGCTTAGTCAGTGGAGGTCGGTATAAGACGAAGGAGAAAGAGAAAATCACTTGCATGAAATCGTGAAAAGTAATGGGCAGAATATACAATACATTTCTATAACAGGATGTGAAGTGCAAGGGCCTAAAGAGAAAATTAAAATAATATTTGGAAGTATGAAATTGTCAAACGATGTCTTAAACGTGAAAACCAAAGGAAGAACTAATAAATTAATGAATGAACTAATTGTTCTGGCCCACGTTGTTTAGACTTGTGTCATGACACTCACGGAGGTTTGCATACAAATTAGATGACTGCATAAAGACATACATTCGGAGTAGAATATTGCATACTTACAGAATATAAAAGACAGATTAGAGGAAACTAAGACTGCTAGAAAAATTAATTACTTAAGAAAAAGTCACAGGGGAGAAACTGGATCCTTATTAAGTAAGATGCTTAACTCAGTGGTGACAATTAAACATTTCTGAAACCCTGTTCAATGGATAAGAAAACCTAACATACCATTTATGACATACAGTATGACTTAATTTTAATCCTCAAACTTCCCAAAGCTGAGGCAATTCTTGGACCTGCTTTGATAGCTTAAAACATTCCTATCTTGCCTACAAACAAACAGATTTCTTCGCAAATTGATTGACTTTTATAAGACGAATATTTCCTTCCTTTTCTCCTGTCCGATTGCTGTGAGCAACTGCGGAGTCTGGCACTATACTTTGTGTCTTTAATACATTGTGTTGTTAAATAAATATTGTTCATATGATATGCATGCTTATAACAAAATGAACATAAAACATAACACTGATATCTTGCTAAACATTGAACAAATCACACAAAAAATGCATTAATTCATATGACATTATTATTATTGTTATTATTATTATTTACCACCATTATATTGGTTATTTACAATTATATACATGAAAGAAAACATACTTCTGACTTTTATGCTGTAACTGCTATTCTCTAATTACATTTTATGTTATACATAACATTTTTCTCCCAGAAAATATTTTGTATTTTTACATTAGAGCTTTCTGCAGTCAGTGCTCAGTGCCCAATGTGGCTCCTTGCTTTAATTCCTTGACTTAATGCTTTCCCTGTACTTTGCTCAGGTACTTTCTGAATGATTCTGAGCTGGTTGCAGTTACCCCAGTCCTTAATGATGTCATTTTTGTCTTATATTCCACATGCACTGTATTTCTACTGAAAGGAATTTACATTATAGAATCTTATCCAATCCTTTCTTAGTTACATTTCTGTCTCCTGAAATAGCAACATCTATTAACATATTATCTACTAATAGAACAGCTGCTTATTCACATGAGCCATCTCCGTGTTGCAAACAGTAAAATCAATGGAAAAAAGTTTTAGGCAGTGTAAAGAATAATTGTATCAACACTTACATTAATTGCAATAATTCAAAAGGATAATAAACCAGAACAGATAAATCTTCTCACTCACTTATAAGACAACAGCAATATATCCTGTTACACTGCTGTGTACTTAACCAGGAAGGTCCATACAACTTTACAATGTGCAGTACCAGCAACTCTTGACATCACTAAAATAGGAAGTAACATACACATTTACAGTTACTCCACTGATATAACATGCCTCAGAGTAAAAGGAACAAGAGTGAAACAAAAACACATTCAATCATGAACATCATCATCATCATTTATTTAGTATTCCTTAAATCCACCAGAGTGGATACAGAACTACACTATAAAGAAGACTACATAACAGAGGCACAACATCCAGGCAGTCTAGGTACATTTGGGTGAATGATACTCTTCATAACTATATATGACACAACACATTGCACTCTATTCCCAGGAATACTTAAAATACAGCTACAGGTTTCAAAATTCCTCCAAGGCCTGACAAATATTCTCATTCCCTCAAAAGTCACTCATTACGTGGCAAAATAATCACCAAATTCACAGTGTTCTCAGCAAGCACACTTTGGTTAAATTCCACATTTGTAATTCCTATAAAAATCGTGATACCATGCTGATAAATGCTGATGGACCATGTTGTTTCTTAAAAATAGCCTTCTAAACATTCCACGAACAGACATACATTACTATAGAAATCCAGAACATATCCTTTTGGGTCATATGCATATTATTTAACATAAACAGAATAACATATAATAACAAATAATACAAGGATTTTGCAACATAAAGAATGCCCATGCCGCATATTTGGTTGTCCACACATTTCCCATAATCTTCTGTCTTGGTTTAAGAAACCCTGTAATGTAACAACAACAGATATGAAGTAGCCACCAGCAATACATGAACACTACTGACATTACTTTGAGCCCCCAGGTAGCTAGCCACAAGGGCAGCGTCACTAGGTGTCGATCAGAGGGCCCGCACGATTCAGCCCTCGGTCTTTGGGCCACCGAAACTCGAATAATCGGGTCTTGTGAGGAATAATTAGTTCAACAAGAAAACAATACAATTTAACACAGTAATAACAATTGTATTGGTAAACTTAACAAGGTATAATGGAAAACAAATATAACAATAGTAACAATAGAAAACGTGCTCTTATTAACACGCACTCGGCCGATCGTGTTTCACGTAATACAGTGATCAAGCCCATCGGCTTACGTAAGTTTACCACGTACATCTACTAGCACTCAACGGGCGATATACAGCAATCACAACTCAATGATTCAAATATCGGCCCCTCGTAAACTTATTGTATCATAATATGAAAACATAGACGATACAAAATTACTGCTGTGAGTAAACAGAATACAAAACAGAGAGTAATACAATAACTAAACATGGGTGTTTGACTCTTGTACAAAATGATACACATTACTCACGAGATGGTACACCGTATCAGTCCCTATTCGAGGCAACGCTAGGCAGAAGTCAGGGGACATGTTCAAAGAAAACCAAAACTTCAATTTACAAATACGAAAGACTAAAACTAAACTTTTTACCTTCCGGATATGCCCCAACGTCTGCGTAGGTCTCTCTTGACACATACAACTGAAGAAGGAGCTCCTCGCTCCTGCCCCGGGCAGAAGTAGAATCTGGGAGTTGAACCCAAAACGAAAAGGACAAAACAACAGTTGAAACAAGAGTGGTCGAGACAAAAGGCGTTTCCCCAGAGGAAACCTCGGAAAGCTACGTCCATGTCTTTCACTTCTCCACGATGGCATACCAACAGACGATAGCCTTATCAGGAAAGAGACGGGGTGGAAATAAAGCCTCGAACCGGGCCCTCCAGGGCGGACGGCTCAACTTGTAGGAAAAAAGAAAATCCTCACTGCACTAGCTTGTTCTCATCATTCCACCTCTTCCATTCAAGCATTTTATTCAGGAAATCATCTAGCATTGAATTGCCTCCATGTTTTACCATCTCAGCCCTTGCTTCAGTATCAAGTTCCTCCAGAGTACGAATCGTGAAACTCAAAGACCCAAACATTTCCAGCAATGTAACGCAGTAACTCTTCAATTCCTCATCATGAGTTCGTTGTCGCAGGATACCTGACTGGTTGCAGCTAAGACTACTATTCAACTTCTCTATTATGTCACAGGAGCACAAGAACTTTTGCAGTAATCTGAAACTATGTAACTTCCTTATAACCAGCTCTGCATTTATGCAACATCACTGTGTACATATTCCTTTTTGCAGCCATCCGTGAAGCCATTCTTTCTTTTCATACAACACAGTGCGTGACCAAGCACTGCATCTACAAAACATTACACACACACTCACTCACACACACACATACACACCCACACACACGCACACACACGCACACACACACACTCAAACACACTCACTCACACACACACAAGATATTCTTGGTGCATTCTGTTTCATTACACGACACAACAATTATGCACAGTGCACCACAGTAGTTTTATTGCTACATTTCAAACATGCTCCTCCCTTTTAAAAATCACATGCATTTGTCTGTACTGTGTATGAGAATTCAAATTGGATAGGCAGAAAATTCAATTTAATTTAATCACTAATTTAACTATATTTTTATTAATTGTTTGGCACATCTGCACTGTAACACATAACACATAATTTTTTGCAATATTATTGTATAACCGATTAAGCGAGATAATTGAACCAGATATCAGAAATTACCAAATGGGATTCAGACCTAACAGATCAACAATAGGTAATATATTTATTGTGAGACAGATATACGAGAAATGCTATGAATACAATATTGATCTACATAATATATTTATAGATTTCTCACAAGCTTTTGGTACTGTTCAAAGAGATGCAATATATAACATCTTAATCAAATATAACTTTCGGATAAACTAATTAAAATAATAAAACTCACAATGCAACGAACCAGAATGAAGGTGAAAGTTAACAATAGTTATTCGGAACGGTTTGAAACGAAAACAGGAGTCAGACAGGGAGACCCTTTATCCGCCCTACTATTTAGTGTAGTGTTGGATTCAGTAATGACCAATCTAGAAGTCCGAGGAAATATAACTACTAGATTAAAGCAGATTTGTGTTTACGCAGATGACATCGTAATAATTGGAAGAACAAAGCAAATCTGTAATGACACTTTCTGCAACTCAAACATGAGGCGCTAAATCCTGGACTAATAGTAAATAACAATAAAACCAAATATCTATATTATACCAGAAAAATATTCCAGCCTACATATTTATATACAGGAGAAGAAGAGTTTGAACAAGCAGATTCATTTAAATATTTGGGTTTAATGTTGAATACTGAAAACTCAATTATGGAGGAAATTAATAAAGTATAGCAGTAGGAAATAGGGCATACCTTGTTCATAAAAAACTACTCACATCAAAATTAATATCCCGAAACATCAAACTACAACTTTATAACACGTTAATTCGCCCAATATTAACTTATGCTTCCGAAACATAGGTACTTAAAGAAAATGTGATAAATAAACTGACGATTTTCGAAAGAAGGGTTATGAGGAAAATATTTGGTCCTACTAGAACAGATGATGGCTACTGGAGGATTAAATCTAATCAATGAAATATTAAAAGGACGAAATATAATCGGGTTTATTAAAAAACAAAACACTAAACTGGTTAGGCCATGTAGAACGCATGGCCGAAGATAATGTACAGAAGATGAAGAGATGGAAACCCATGACTAAAAGACCAATTGGAAGACTTTAAACAAGTTGGAAAGATGACGTTTTGGAAGATATGAAGAGCACGGTTGTACGCAATTGGAATAATTGACACGAAGATTCAAGATGGCGGACATAGGAGTTAGTGGTGAATGTTCCTCTCATATTTCGGTGAAAAGTAAAGGTAATAATGATGTGACTATCTGTATAAAGTGCAGTGAATATGAAACTCAAATAAAAAAACTCTGGATGAACTTATTTCTATTCGAATGATCAATGAGCTTCTTCAATAGGAATTGCTTTCATACGCGACTTCTAAGGGTACGTGGAGGATTGAACCAGACTCTGCTGAAAATAATGTACAACCCTTCGAAAACTGGCCATCGAGACATTCATCAAAGATGAGATACTCCGAAGTGGCAGCTAATGAACCCTACACTGTAACCAAAAATCGCTTCCAGCTATTAAACAACCTTCAGGTAGAAGACTCCCCAGCAGATGTACCAAGTAAGACTCCACAACCGGGAAAGAACTACAGCAGTGCCGTAAAAATCAGAAGTGCTCGCGCGAAAGGTGAAAGTCAGGTGACGAAAGTTATCAACAAAACACATTTCCTTAACGCCAACGCCATTCCAGTCATAGTCAGAGGACAGGCCCCCATAAGTAAGAGCAACCCTGCACAGAGGCAAAGTAGTAAGTGGTCTCACAGAAAGGACCACAAGGTGCTGATTATAGGCGATAGTCGCACCAGACATTGTGCAACTAACGTCAAATCCGAAATAAAGGACAACTATGACGTTCAAGGACTAGTGAAACCGGGTGCAGGAGCAGGTATACTAGTGAACTGAGCACACAGTGAGATTGCAAGCTTAACAGAAAAAAAAGTTGTATTTCGTTGTGGAGGCGCTAACAACGTTTCAAAAACAACTCGTCAACCGCCCTGAGACACATTAGAAACTTCATCAAAACAAATAACCACACCAGTATCATCCTAGTAAGTGCACCACATAGGTACGACTTAATGAAGTCCTCATGTGTGAATAGTGAGATTAAGTCATTCAATATAAAACTAATGAAAAGTGTAAGAGAATACCAACATGCATCAATTTTGGAAATGAATACTGATAGAAAGCTTTTTGCTAATCATGGTCTACACCTCAATGGCCTAGGAAAGGAGGTGCTATCCAAGCAAATAGTCTCCCTCACATATGCAATACTAGACCATAAACAGGACCCCCTCAATATTTTTAAGCTGGAACTCAGATCTAAGTCACACAGAAACACTTCATCAGGAAAGTGTCGCAATTAGAACATCCGCCAGAACTAACAAGACCCCATCTACAAAAAGTGGTGAATTTTTATGGTAAACACACACCCAAATATAGGAGATGTTACAAACATTAAAAATTAAACCAAAAAAAGAGGGAAACTATGACAATGTGAAAAAACCAAAGAAAGGTACAGTTTATTTCAAAATTTTTCACAAAATATAAGAGGATTAGAAAAGAAAACTGGAGAACTGTTAACACATTTGCATTCAAACTTCCCTCATATTATGTGCCTGACAGAACATCACCAAAAATATTTACAACTGAAGAAGTTTCACATTGCAAACTACAATTTAGGGGCCCACTATTGCAGACAGCAATGTGAAAAAGGTGGTGTTGCTATTTTTGTCCATAATAGTCTACGTTTTACCAACATTGATATTACTCAACACTTTAAACATCAAGATATAGAAATGTGTGCTTTAAAGCTCTCATTTGGCACCCAGAATATATGAATATTAACAATCTACAGAGCCCTTTCTGGTAATTTTAGCACATTTTTACTCCAGCTCGACATAGTTCTACAATCCCTATATACACCTAGACTACACTTCATTATCTGTGGGGACATAAACATTAATTACCTTAATAAGAGTGGAAAGAAAAGCTAACTGGACAACTTATTACTGCCCTATAACTTGACAAGCATCATTAATTTCCTGACGAGGATACCTCTGATACTGCAATACCTAATATTTTTATTGATGCACCTCAATTTGAAGGTTACACGATAACTCCCATTATAAACTGAATGTCTGACCATGATGTCGAACTATTAACTATTAGCACAGAATATTCCTACGTACCAATTCACAGGTCAAAAATTGTTAAAAAAATTAATAAACACACAATTTCTGATTTTGTTGATAAACTAACATGTGAATCATGGGATTCCATCTGTAACAGTGAAGATGTAAATGCTATGTTTAATTCCTTTCTAAGTATCTACTTGAGGATCTTCTATTCCAGGTTCCCCCTAAAAAAATTAATTAACCGTAATAATAATGGCAATAATTGGATTACATTGGGCACTAAAACATCATGTAGACACAAGAGAGAATTGTATCTTATAAGCAGCAATAGCAATGATGAGAAATTAAAAAGACACTACCAATCATACTGTAAAATATTACTCAAGGTAATTAAGGAGGCAAAGAAATTAAATTATGACACAAAAACCAAAAATCGAACAATAAATGTAAAGCATCTTGGAAAATCATTAAGAAGCTAACCAATAATCATTATTCCTTCACTGACATACAAGAACTAATGATAGACAATAAATAATTAAAAGACCAACAAGATATAGCTGATGCCTTCAACAACTATTTCTCGTCCATAGTTGACAATACAAATAAGAATATAGTAAATAATAAAAATAATGATGCAAAGGTTTTTCCAACCCAATATTATCTAGACCAAACTTATGAACATCCACCCCCATTTTTGGTTATTAAGACATATTCAACTAAGGAAATATTTCTATAATTAAAGCATTAAAAATTAAAAAAAAGACTCGTATGTGTTCGATGAAATTTCTGTCAAACTTTTAAAAGTTAGTGCTCCTTACAAATGCTCACCACTAACTTGCTTCTGTAACAAGTCCACCTTGTCAGGAATCTTTCCTGAACGTATGAAGTTTTCATTTGTAAAACCAATATACAAGAAAGGAAACAAAATAAACCCAACTAATTACAGGCCCATGTAACTATTAACTTCCTTCTCGAAGATTTTTGAAAACGAGTTATTAATAGAATAACTGAATATTTAAATACTCATAACTAACTAGTTGGAAACCAGTTTGGCTTTAGAAAAGGCACCACAACTGAAGATGCCATCTTTAAATTAACGAATGAAATATTAAAAACCTTAAAAAATAAAACATGGGCAGGTAGCATTTTTTGTGATTTAGAGAAAGCTTTTGACTCAGTTAATCTTGATATATTACTGTCAAAGCTATCCTATTATGGAACAAGTGGCAAGGCTAAATCTTTACTTAAATCTTACCTTCAGAATAGATATAAAACAGTTCTTATTACTAACTCACTTTTTAACACAAACACAGTTTCAAAATGGACAAAAATAAAATGTGGGGTGCGGCAGGGCTTAATTTTAGGCCCTTTGTTATTGTTGTTATACATTAACGACTTACCTAAGGCTGTTAAACACAAAGCTCTTCCTATCTTATTTGCCGACGTTACCAGTATCTTGATAACAAGCCCCAACAGCAACCAGTTACAGAGCGATTTTATATAGTTTTTGCACAACTAAATAAGTGGTTCAAATCAAATTTGCTATTTTTGAATTTTGACAAAACCTATTTTATTCAATTTAATAATGCAAGTAAATGCACCTCAGTTACAGAAACTGAATATGAAGATGAACAAATAAGTATAGCAAATGAAAAAAGAATTTCTAGTGCTATATATTAATAATAATCTTTCCTGGAAAACACACATTGAAAGTGTTAAGAACAAACTAAGCTCAGCTTGTTATGTTATGAGGTTAGTTAAACCACATGTAACAGCAAATACTTTGAAAGTGATTTACTATTCCTACTTTCATTCTATAATACCTATGGTTTAATATTCTTGGGAAACTCCCCAGACAGTATTAAGATTTTCAAGTTAGAAAAGAAGATTATCAGAATTATGATGGGCTGCAGAAGTAGAGACTCATGCAGAAAATTGTTTCCCAACTTGGAAATCTAACTCCTCCCTTCTCAATATATTCTTTCCCTTCTATTGTTCATGATAAGAAACAAGAACCAATTCCAGGTACATTGCTATATACATAAAATTAACACAAGACAGCATGCAGCCTTACACCAACCCTCTGTAAATGTGACAAAATACCAGAAGGGAGTACACTGTATAGGTGTTAAGGTGTTTAATATGCTTCGCTTTTACATAAAAGCAGAGTCTGATAAACCAAAAAATTTAAAGCATTTTTACAAAAATACTTATGTGAAAATTCCTTTTATCCCCAGGATGAATATTTTGAATGTCAAGTTATATTTGGACATATGATCTGAAGTGACACATGAGAGCTTGTGGAAAAATGTTCTTTCTCTTTACTTACAAGTCTGTATTATAAATATGTTAGTATATATCCAACCACTATCTGTAAAAAAGGAAAATTTCCTACTTAAAGGGCACCTCTAATTGCATCTAACTTACACCACTATTTCTATCTTCATTTTTATTTTTATTTTTATCCCTATTACATTTTATTACTCAAAACAATTTGTATTGTCCTGTCTTATTATATTATCATAATAAATAACCATGTTATTGTGTTGATGTCACCCCTTAATCGCAACAAATATGACAATTTCCATGACCATATGGATTGTGTAATCCTGTACGGATTTATGGAAAGAAAATAAATGATATAATATGATACGATTTGATATGATATGACATAGTATAATATGATATGATATGATATGATATGATATATGATATGATATATGATATGATATGATATGATATGATATGATATGATATGATATGATACGATATAATATGATATGATGTGTAGAAAATAGTACAGAATAGAGACAGTTGGAAGAAAGTAGTTGAGCAAGACAGAACCTTATAAAGGTTTTAGCACTTAAGAAGAAGAAGAAGAAGAAGAAGAAGAAGAAGGAGGAGGAGAAGAAGAACAAGAAGAAGAAGAAGGAGAAGAAGAAGGAGAAG
>Ga0123357_10007708_pt1 | contig 13359 bp, 11 predicted proteins | sample TergutEmb28metaG_FD_89873 | JGI IMG/M metagenome (GOLD analysis project Ga0123357, IMG submission 89873) | Embiratermes neotenicus P4 segment gut microbial communities from Petit-Saut dam, French Guiana - Emb289 P4 | ecosystem: Host-associated > Arthropoda: Insects > Digestive system > Gut ...
GATGGTTCCCAAGATTCCAAGTTGCCACTACATGCTTCTCATGTAGCCCTCCCGACTTAAATTTAGTAGTAACCAATTTCATGTTTCGTTTACATGTAAAATAACCACTGCCACCGGGTGACATCCCAATTGCAGTAAATAAATATTATTATTATTATTATTATTGATTCCAATTTTTCCTTGTTATAAGAGGAGGCTGGACAAATTTTATTATGAAGAGATTCGTAGTTTTTAATTCTTGTCAGATATTATTACAATGAGGCAATCAGAGAAGAACATGTGACTAGAACGTGTGGCGTGTATTGGATAGAGGCTAAATGCACACTGTATTTAGGTTGGGTACGAAGCTTGGAAGACCCATGTGTAGATGGGAGCATAAGATTGAAGTTATTCTTAAAGGCATAGGATGCGAGACAGAATGGATGTACGTATCTGGCTGAGGATAGGTACCAGTGGCAGAAACGTACGTACTTGTGGAATGCTCAAGAGTTCCTTGGCGAGTTGAAAACCTAGTAGCTTTTGAAGAAGAAATTTTCGTCATGAATTTAGGAGTCGCCTTTGACGTTAAGGTACATGAACACCCCAGACCGCTGACACACCCTATCAATTTACACTCTCTCTAGGACCATTGTTCCGAAACGCTCACGAAGGCCCAAGGAGAGGCAGGAAGCAGGAAGAAGCCATGACCTATCTCTTGTTCTGTACGAATGTGTTTCATTCCTCCTTCCCTTGATCGGAATTACTTTGCCATAACTAGTGTCTGTTCTTCTTATTTCTAACCCTTTTCTGAAATTTCACAAACATTTCCACCTTTACGCTTCCGATGATCCGCGGTATGTCGCATTTTGGCCGTTTAGCGTATTTCTCTTCCTATTTCTGAATTTTAATTCTTAGTTGTAATCTTCGTTCTTTCTGCTTCCGTCTCCTTTCTCGCTCTGGTTTTAATTCCCTGTTTTATTATTTTCTCACTTAATTTTTTCTTCTCTTTCCTTATGTTTGCAACCATTCTACCTTTATCTGTTTGTCCAGTTGCCTTTCTTACCAGTTCTGTCGCCTCTTCACCATTTCCACGTTCCCTCCACTTTCTTTCCAGTTGTGTCATGAAATTCTTGGCCAGATCCGGCAGCCAAGTCCCAGGTCCAATTTCCTGCAAGGTCTCCACACGAAATGTAAGATTTAATTTAAGCAATACCGGCTTCCCTCTGTGCATTTCTCACATCATCGCAAGCATTAGCAGTAGCCACCCATCTCGTGCTACGACGCTACGGTGTACGACCATGATTCCATGCATTATTGAAAGGCCTAATCCCTCAGTAGAGCAAAGCCATCGTTCGCTCGCTGGTTCCCAGGCCGGCTAATGGATGATGACAGAGTAAAGGAAAAGGATCAAACAGGGAGAACTGTGGGCTCCTTACGAGTAAAAGTAACTTATGGCACACACCTCGTAATACATATGACAGCCTAAACACCCAGTGATGTATTGATAGCGAAATTTTAGGAGACAATTTTATAGATCTAAGATACTGAAAAATTCAAGGATGTGGAGAAAAAGAATGAGAGGTCTCACAAATTCTGCTCTTCACTGAATATTATTAGCCTGTTATATTAAAAGAGGATGAAATGAGCAAAAATTGTGGCAGATCAGCACTTCAGGGATGTTAGAAATATACAAAAGATTTTAATCGCTTAACCTTAAGGGAAAATATCACCTGGGAAACCAAATCGTGGAGGATATGATATCATTAAAGCGAATTCTTGAAAAAGTGCACTAGGCCGTTTGCTGAATTTTTCTGGCTCAAAACAGGGCAAACTGAAGAGCTGTTGCGAGCAGGATAAATGAAATTCCGGCTACATAAGTGGCGCTGAATTTCTTGGCTCCGTAACTACCGGCTTTTTAAGACGACCGTAATCCATGATTCTGATATAGCACCTCGTGTGTAGCAACGATACCCATGACGGCACAACCCGCAACTCATGCGCTCTTCCAGTCCCTGAATGAATATTCTGTGCGTTTCAACAAGCACACTGACGCTGCTGCAATGCAGTACTGCCGAAAGTCTGTGTCGCAGTCAGAGCCGAACATTCCTCCACTGTTCGCGTTCAAAGACTGATCTTTCCTTTCACAAATCGTCCTCCCCTGATCTTTGGAGCACAAGTTTCGGACTTCATAAAATGATAGTTTCCTTCACTATTCTCATTAAGTAACCAATTAACCAAGCCACTTTGTGCCAGTCTGTCCCTCATTATAATCTTTTAATCATTCAGTAAAGAAACTTACGTCTTCACGGAAACCCAAGTCTCATGACTGTGTCCACAACAAAACCACAGGAATCCAGCCTCAGTCATTTTAAATAATTCCACCCACGCGCGTTCTATTGATTGAGGCTTCATTATAGTCGTATGTTCCCCCTCTCTACATCAAGATCTTACAGATTATTTCATCAATATTTGTTATACTTGTATTCTGCTTCTTATAATAAAACCAACTAGATGTACTTACTTCTCAAATTTATTTTTGGAATAAAAATCTACATGTTTCGGAGAGTTCCTGTGCCCATCATCAGGAATTTTTCACTGTACACACAGCAATGGTATATGTCATACAGGTTTGCTGACAGCTTGCGAGCAGGATCAGGACGGAAATTCCTGATGATGGACATAGGAACTGTCCGAAACACATAGAGTTTTGTTCCAAAAATAAATTTGAAAAATAAGTGCATCTAGTTGGTTTTATTATAAGAATTTTTACGATGCACGGTCACCTGAAGGTCAAATTTTTATTCTGCTCTCTTTATCTGATTTTCGTCTATTTGTATTTGGTTTTTCTGAAATACTCCCTACTTGATACTTTGTTTCAAACGGAAAGTTTTCTGATTTGTGTCTGAGACACAAATTTTTTATTTTTTCCTCCAAATTTCCAGAAAATGTTACCATCTTAGCTGTAAGTGAGTCACGACTGTTTCCTTCCACGCCTCTTCCAATTTATTCTTTAGTTGTCACCTTACCATTTGACACTATATGACTAATGTATCAGAGAGACAGTCATTAAACCAAAAATCATTAATTAAATAAAGTTTTCCATCCCCTTCTTACTTCGTCTTTACCACACGCATTTCATTTCCTCAGTTCGTATTCTCAGATATGCACAAATTGTAGAGGATTCTAAAATCCATAGTTATCCCAGTGTAATTTGTTAGCAGTTAAGAACTTCACAGCACCACATGGTCGAGCCACACCTATGCAATACCCATAAGCCACTGTAGCATCAAAGTCTGTGGCTGCTAGCTGCAAATGGCTGACACACCAACAGTCGCCACGAAGCGACGAAAACAGATTTCATTAGGTTAAGATCAAACCCATCAGTCTCTTTCTGTCTGCACCAGTCCCATCTACCTATCCACTCTCTGATTCCAGCGACACATTTGTGCGGATGTTCAACCACCCACACCCACACGCCCACCCCCTCGGTTGTAGCCATCTTTGCCAATGATTTAGTCTTCAGGGGGAAGCGACGGTGTACCTTCTTTGGTGATACTCTGGAACTAGAATACTTTAAATAAAGATTTCACAGAAAGGAGAAGGAATGGAGCAGGGGTATTTGTAATCTGCCCCGGAATTCTTCGCAGTCGGTTGTTAAGGGACCTGTGTCGTCCGAAAATGATATTTTGTATGCCGCAACTTAAAACACACTGTTTTCTTTTTTCCGTTTTAATTGTCTATTTAAAGGGCAGGATTATTAAACAAAATTACAAGAAACTGTAAACAGTACTCTCTTGCTTGGGTGTTTTTACCTTTTGTACATGTTGTAAAATTCTAATTCGTCTCATGTGTTTTGTTGCTAGTTTTAAGTTGTCGTTGGTGTAATTGCTGCTGGTTGACCGTGTGTATTGTTGTAGTTGACTTGTGTGTGTTTTTATCTTATGTGTATTTGTTGTACTATGTGTGTATTTTTTTTTTTACTTTAGATGCCGGACTGCTGGCTAGAAGTCAGTATTCGGAAGGTCCTGCGACCGGCCATCTCGACACAGGTTTTTCTTGGTTTCCCTATGCCTAAAAACAAATGCTGAGATGGTTCCCAAGATTCCAAGTTGCCACTACATGCTTCTCATGTAGCCCTCCCAACTTAAATTTATTAGTAACCAATTTCGTGTTTTGTTTACATGTAAAATAACCACTGCCACCGGGTAACAACCAAATTACAGTAAATAAATATTATTATTATTATTATATATGCTTTTACTTTTACTCTTCCCCGTAACTGGGCTTTCATTTCTGTGGCCAGTTGCCGATGGTCGATCTTCGGAGCTGTGTTAAGAACTACATTTCCAGGTTTCAGTCATTTGTCTAAGCTAGTCTTCCGCAACTACCCCGTATCTTGAGTGCCACCAAAAACCAAATTTTTGTCCAGATTACCTGCAGCTGTCCATCTGTCCAAAGCAGTGTTCTGTTGGACTCGTTATTCACAGTTGTGTGGGCGCTCATATGGAACACGGAACGTGACTGAACAATAAGGCGCATTATTTGTTGAATGTCTAATAGGAAGCGACGATGACGGACCGTCTGTAAATGTTATAACGAAATACTTGCATGGGAAGTGTTTGCCCTGGTTGAAGTCAAATTACTGAGAGGCCATTTAGCAGCAAGGTTGCTACGTCTGACGTCTTACCGTGCTGCCCAATACTACTTTCATGACGCGGCTCTATGGCCATTTAAGGATAACTTTATGACGAAATACTTAAACCACAACTTCGACAAGACAGTTCAGCCGATGCACCTTCAATCAGACACTACTACTGCTACTACTACTACTACTACTACTACTACTACTAATACTAATACCACTACTACTAGTACTACTACTACTACTACTGCTACTGCTACTACTACCAAAATTTTTACTACGACAATTACCACCACAATCGTAGTGCCAAATAAGGACCAAGCCATGCACACGCATATGACAGTGGACGTACCACCGCGCACTTTTGACCTCAACAGTACCTGAAGGTCAGTCGTCGTCTTCCTCCTAGTGGATGTGTCCTCACTACTCGTTGTCTGATAAGATAAGTGGGCTCCTAAACGCTGTGGGGAAGGAAACACATTTGGTCCTGCTAAGAATGGAAATCCGATACTTGTTTTGCAAATCTTATCTTAGTTACTATAACGAATGAAGAGCATGGCAAGGTTCTGCTTCTCACAGTGACAGCCTCGCGTAATTAACGGTAGTACCTGAATGACAGGCAGATGTCACACGGGTAGTCAAGGGAGTCCCTGTGCAGTCACTGTGCTCTGGCTGGAAGTAGGTTGTACCCCAGGGGGGAAGGACATTCAGGCAGAGAGAGAGAGAGAGAGAGAGAGAGTGTGTGTGTGTGTGTGTGGGTGTATGTATGAAGTTGAAATGTAGATTAAATAAGAATTGTGTGAGCGTGTGAACTCTATGTGTCTCGTAATATGACTATACCTGTCGCCATCCTTCACGAAATTTAATTCCAAAACAGACAGCGTTTTGAAAATTAATATATATCGCTACTGTAAATTTTTTTCCTAATATTATTGCTGCTTAATTGTTTCACTGTCATATCCCTTTTTTATGAACCCTTGGTGAAATATATGTTTTCATGTCAAAGTGTCCTTGTCTTGAAAATCCATTCAAATATTGTGCTATAGCGAATTTTAAAATTACCAGTGTTTATGTATGTGAATAATAGCGATTAGGCAGTGTGAGAAAACATTAATGTGTGAAGAGGAAGTGAGTTGGTTACACGCGTTCACAGGAAATGTTGCTTGGCTTTATCACCAGATGGCCGTGGCTTCTGTGAACAACCCCATGACCGTTATGCACTTAAATTATCTGATCGGAAGATAATCAAGAAAATGCGTAGCAGTAATAATAATTAGTTAAGATAAGAAATTAAAATAGAGAAAGAGGCAATGCCCCACGATGAGCTGCTTCTGCGTTGTCTCATACAGTGTGCACATAACTGTGAATCTAAACTATGGCCAGCACTTTACATGCTTATAAGACTACCTTATCCGCGCCTGCCCGTCTCTGTCACAGAATGTCTACAGTTCCGGAAACAGCGTACCCTGAGAACAATGTATGCCATAAACCACTAGGTTAGGATGTTGCTAATGGTGGACTAAAGTGAAGGTATTTCTCATTGAGTTTGTGTCAATGTGTCCCACGGATGTGCTTCGCACTGTTTTATAGTAGTAACTGTACGTTTTTATTAGTGAGGGTCCCACAGAGTAACAGTGTTATTCAGATTGCCTAGTAAAGTAATTAATATGGTAACGATTATCTCCAAATTACTACTTCTTAATTACAGAATATTTAGGTTCATATTATTAAAGAGGAATGCTAATGGGATGGGCAGTTAAGAATTGAAAGCGTACAGAAAGGTGTTCACACACTATTCCGGAACACAAGTGGTACTAAAGCATTTAATGGTTTGGGTTGGGGGCAAAATCCGGGTCATGAATTTTATTTTTAGTGTGAGAATTTTCACTTGTGTGTTAAGGGATTTGACGTTCCGCCTTTACAAGTGAAAAAAATCTGTGCATGATCGTGTGGCAGCATGGTTGTGTGTCTAATTAATATCGTAGATTTTAGTATAGCCTATATCAAAACAATTAAAAGGGCAGTGAGTATTTAATACGGAACACAATAAAAGGTTTGTCATGTTTGTTGTATTTGAACGGCTGGAAGGAAAGATGCGAATTCATTTCAAGATTTGCGGTGTTATACTGGAGAGCTTAGGAAAACCCACGATATATTTTAAATAGTGACATTTCAGGGTATTAATTTGTGGAACTGATATATTTGTTAACTGCAATTAGGTTGACACACGGTGGCAGTAGTACAGTACACATTTGCACACAAATAATACAAGGAAGATCACAATTAACAACTTTGTTTGGAAGGCTTTCTGGGATTCGAACCCAGAATGGTCAAACTAAAATTAACGATGAACTAATCGCGTAAAAAATTATCGCCTAATTGGGAAGGGTGCGGGTCGTGTCCCGTCTTATGAATGAACGTCAGAGAAAATTTGTGTAATTTTATTATTTAAAAATGCGGTGTGAGCCGGATTCAACTGGCTCATGGTAGTGCCGGGCCGTCAAATCTTGTAATCTGTAAAAATAAAAGGCAGCGAATTTATTGACAAGCTTACCAGCTGTGGAATATTCGTGATATATTTTGCAATGCAATACATATCCAAGGTAAGTAGCTGTTGGCTTAAAGAATCAATTGGCACACTGGAAAATTTCACTATAAATTTTAGGTTTCTATGAAACTGTAAGGTCAGATTACGTAAAATTAGCATTTAGCATGCGTTTAAGAAAAGACAGAAACTCTTAAGAGAAGAGGAAAGAAGAAGAGTAGGAGTAAAAAGAAGGAGAAGTGGTAGTCTCTGGCACCTTTTTGTTTTGCATTTTAAATACGAATTCACTGGCATTAATTCGGGCGTTTTCCTGCTTCAAAAGGGCGGTAACTAGTCAGTCACTGTGAAAGGCGAAACCATCAAACGCATCGCCTGTGGCGTTAAAGAAGACAAGACTTTCAAAACAGTCTGATTGGTTGCTAGGTACGTAGGTTATTGAACGACGACCTGTCCACTGCAGAATATTACAAGACGGTAAACTGAACTTTGAATGAAACAGAGCTCCTTACAGAAAAGCAGTAATGGCGTCTTCCAGTGTCGCTGTTTCTGTATTCTGCTGGGGGTACTGAGATGAACCACGAAGTAACGTATTACTAATAGATCATAATTTACAGAAACGAGAACGTTCTTTCGGTTTTACATTTGGTAAATTTCTGTATCCAAGACACTTATATATTATGTGTTGAGGGGTAGTGTACTTACTGTTACATTGAATGAGGGAATGAAAATTTCCCCAAATTTTTTAAAAATTTGTTACGTCATGTGTACTCCGAAACTGTCTCGAGGTGCTCTGTTAATGCCGTCTTTTAGTTCAAAAATTTTATCATTTATTTGGTCTGATTTTCCAGTACGTTGCAACTTCCTGAAATGCATTTTTGGTTGCATAGTAATGATTACTCTTTAAAGATAAAAGCAGTGGCTTCAACGACAGAGGCGGGATTTTTATTTGCCGAATAATGATAAGAATTCGAAATTTGGAAACAAAATACGTCAGATTTTTGTCTTGCGCAAAATGTCCAGACCGAAAGTGGGGCATACCAAGCCGCCTATAAAATGGGATCGGAAGGCTCTTTCAGCAGGTATAGAGCGGCCTGGTCATGAAAGTGGTCACTTATTCCATTTCAAGCCGTTACTGAGAATGGGTGGAGCTATACCTCCAATTCTCCCGTTACTTTTACGGTTTGCACGAGAAAAACATTGCTTACATCGTGATTTTATCCTTTCAAGATTTCCCGTTTCATTCTCCTGTTAATCGTCACCACCAACACCTCCACTTCACCACCACTAGAACCACCACCACCACCACCACCACCACCGATACCACCTCCATTTTACCACCACTGAAACCACCACCATGAAATTACCACCATAATCACCTCCACCACCACCACGACCACCACCACCACCTCCACTGCCACTATTGCTGCCATCTCGTCACAACCGCCGCCGCCACCTCCATCATGACCATCACCACCTCCAGTAGCATTATCATCCTTACGCTCAACATTATCGCTGCTATGAGTGTAATATTCTGCCATTATTCCATTAATCACGTCTAGAGGTAAGTGAGATGGCAGGACACGTGACACTTACATGGTAAAAGAGAAATTCGCAAAGGGTTTGGTGGGGAAACCTGAAGGGAATGGACCCCTTGGAAGACCTAGTTTTGGTTGGGAGAATAATGCTAGAAGGTGCATGGAAGAAATAGCTGGAATGGTGTGGAATGGTTTAATCTGGCTGGTCTGAAGATGCGGACAAGTGGCGGGCTACTTTAAATACGGTAATGGATATTCTGTTTCATGAAATGGGCGCAATTTGTTGAAATACCGATACACTTGTGCTTCTTAAGGAGGACAGCGCTGCTTCCACCGTAATTACAAACATGTAATTGACAAACTCCTGAGTAAAGTCACGCGATTATTCCCTCAACCGTAACAAATGTGATACGAGGTATGTCCACTGTGTGTGTGTGTAGCAGTAATATGCCCGTGACTACACGTATCGTTTAGACATACCTAGTGGAAAGGGAGGGTCGTTATTGTTTTGAGTCTGAAATGAATATATATATATATATATATATATATATATGAGACCCATGTTTTATGTTATTCTGAGATTTAATCAGGCTACTGACTTTCTTCGCCGGTCCCAGTGGCCACGCGGTCTAAGGCGTAGGTCTGCGGCCGCTCGCCTGCTGATATTTGGGTTCGAATCCCACCTGGGACATGGATGTCTGCCTGTTGTGAGTGTTGTGTGTTGTTAGGTAGATATCTCTTGAATGAGCTGATCACTCGTCCAGAGGAGTCCTACCAACTGTGATGCGTCGTTGTGTGTGATCTAGAAACCTCGTGAATGATGAGACCCTGGCCCACTGGGGGCTGTCGTGTCAAAAACAAAAAACAAACAAACTAGCTTTCTTCGTGCCTTTTTTCGGTTCTCCTGAAAAAAAAAACTTCCGTTACGTCACGTTAGCTTCCTTCTTAAACATATAAAGCTGGTCGTTCAGAAATAATCCTACAGTGCTACCTGCAGAGATAATGAGTCGTGGAGTGAACCACACAAGACCTGTAACTAACTTCATTAGCAAAACTGTGAATCGTTGACAAACATTTCTAAAGAGAATTTGTGTTGATTTCAATGCAATTATGTCACACACACACATTGGGATAATTTGTGAATGAACTGTTCGATATTTTTTATGAATTAGGATGAGGTAGGCGAAACGTGTAGAAGTAAGAAATGTATTCGACATTTTCTTAGGGAATCCTGGTTGAAAGGAGCCACTTTGGAGTCCTTCTCTCGAAACAAATAAAATTATGTAACTGTATCTGAAACATATGAGGGATTCAACTGCCTTAACAAGAGACCCAGTTGAACCTTCTGGCAGAATAATAGCAACGAATCTGTTGGCTAACTAAACAAGTAGCCTTTTCCTGGGTGGGGAGGGGAGGGGGGCTTATGTTGTCGCGTTTTTATATTTGGTAACGACATGAAAGTTTGATTGCCTCAAGAATTACTAAATTACTTGTGAAACATGAAGTGTATCCACATATAATCGCACTTTATAACCGTAGAGTTTACTAATGATGTGAGAGTAACGTAGCGATATTAAGCATTAAGCGATGATTGTAAGTGACGAATATGGAGCACTGTGGAAGGAAACTGTGATTCATATTTAACTGCATGCCAATAAAAATTATGGCAGTGGAACCTGCCTGTGAATGAAGCGTAAGGGGCCGAAATTTTTTCGTTGCAGGCCGGTTCCTTTTCATGTATATACTAAACGTTTGGATACTCGGGACTCCAGATAATCAGGACTGCAAACGATTTCCGTTTAAGACAGGTGTTCTGTTATTTCCAGGTTCCGTTTAAGACAGGGTTCACTGTGCCACGAACATCTTCAGAGTAGATCTGTTTCTGACTTACATTTAAGGGCATTTTGCTTGGTAAATCTCTCGCGTAGAAGGGTGCTGTATGACATTATGGCAGCATAATTACGTGACATTTCGTGTGGTTCAGCTAAACAGCTGATTTCAGAGCTAGATAACTGCGTACTATACTGCACCTTATCGTTGTCCGCTTTACTGGCTCAAAGAATGAAATTATTACAGATAATATTAAAAATTTCACTTTATACCTAAATGAATGCGCATTGTGTTTCCATTAAAACAGGTTCATGCTGTTCAAGGAACTATTCGCTAACTACTGTCAGAGTCACACGCCACCTACGAATGCACTTTATGGACGAAGTTCAATTTTGAAACGTTAAAAGTGTTTGGTACTGTATCTACTGGTCACACTTTTCAAAATATTAATGTAAAATTATATCCTCACAGAAGGGCGATTATAAATCTTATAGTGGTTCGCTGCTTCAATCCCATACTTAAATAAATAAGCAGTTGTGATGTTGCCATAGAATCACGTAAACTGCGACAAACATTCGTCGGAGGCTACAGCTTGTCCAAACAAATTAATTCGTGTTTCACAACCCAGTTTCCTTGAAGTATATCCTACATCTAAAAAATTAATTTTAGGTCCCCCTTCTTTTCTTTTTACCTGTAATACTTTCAGCGATTTCAGCAATTGATTACGGAATATGGTAATTACCGCCGGACCAAACATCCGGTAAGTTTCCCACTCCACAACACATCTCTCGTTCCATCCCCTCAAGCGATCGCCATGCATTATCACAATTACCACATATCAAAGGTTGTTGGCTTACGCACCAGATAAAGAGATTAGAACTGAGAGAGGTAGGTTCACAGATCTGTCTGGGCTTTTGTTGGCACGGATGTGCACTTGATGTTAAGATTATTCATTAAAGGAACAACAAGGAGGGAGTGAAAAGTAAAATAAGAAAACATAAGCTGGGTAAGGAAGACAGCGTTAACTAGCTTGGAGCTATGACGTCATTGTGAAGGTTCAGTGATTTCTGTAACAAGGATACACCGCGCGGCGATACTGAGAAAGGGCGCGTGAATGGGCAGCATTACACTGAAGTCCCACACAAACAGGAGTCACTGAACTAATGAAATTAAATGACACCATGGCTAGCACACTGCAGATTCAACACATTAACAGTAAACTCCATTGTTGGATCTTTATCGTTGCACCGTGCGTTTCGTAGATTCATTTAATTATCACACCAACTAATGTACATATATAAATTATTTACATTAAAACATTTAAAATCGCTCCAACATGTTTCGATCCTAAGATCATCTTCAAGGAGATACACTGTTCCTTGCTAAAGTCACATTTTTAAAAACACTCACTGATTAATTTCCTTATATTAACTTGGTGCTGTGGCAGCATGTCGTGTTGTGTAAGTCGTACGCCGCTGAGAATGCGCCTGTAGCTCCCTGAAGATGATCTTAGGATCGAAACATGTTGGAGCGATTTTAAATGTTTCAATGTAGAAAATTTTATGTATGTGCATTAGTTGGTGAGCTAATTAAGTGACTCAATTGTTGGAGTTGTTCCTGAATCAATTTCACCCATCTCTGTCCTTCCAAAATACTTCCTACGATCAATGTCAATCCTACCTTTCCATTTAGCCACCCTGAACATATAGAAAAAAACTTGAATTATATCAGCAGCATATACAGTACAAGAATTTGTTCCAATGTCATCACAATACCCAACAAGATACACCACGTTTCGAAAGCACTGCTTCCGAAGTGCTTCCGAAACGTGGTGTATCTTGCTGGGTATTATTACGAAAAAAGGAACAAGTTGTTGTACATGCTGGTGATGTTACTCATGTACAGCCATTTTCAAAATTCGATATGTTACAAGAAAATACTTGGTTACTGTTTTTGTCATTTCTCTAAGAACACGTATTTTTTCTCGATTTTGATAGGTTTGTCTCTTGTGGACTATAGTTAAATTACCATATATCAAATGCTGAATAATTTTTGTAAGAGTCGCTTTTAGTTACGTTTCTGTGATTAGGGTGGAAGAAGTTGCAGAATGTGTCGAAGGCCTGTCATCAGATGTACTTAGAGGGCCAACTGGTGTGTACTGGAATTATGGGACTGAATTTTGTTTGCAGGTTCAAGTTGATTCTTTTACTTTATAAAGATCTGTCAGTATAAATGTCTTCAGAAGCTGACAGTTTCTCACGTCTGTAAGAAATTATGCGTATTTTGTGTAAAAAGAAATTATATATTCATGTTCATATTCATAAAACTTCACCATTGGACCCTCTCCTCAAACGACTGATTCCACTCCAAAGTATCACAACTTGAGGCCCGGCGCCCGAGCCGTTCTGGAACTTGTGGAGAAGAGGAAAAAAGTATCTAGCCTTAATCGGGAATGGATCCACGACTTATGTTTTCCTTAACCATCTCCGTTTCATCATACCGACAACGCCTCACCGACAAATAAGACGTTATTATATACTATTTTATTATACTAAGAACATTTGTTGTTAAGTGACATAGATATTATTAAGTGGCATAGATATTGTTCAGTAACATAGATATTGTTCAGTGACATAGATACTGTTCAGTGACATAGATATTATTAAGTGACATAGATATTGTTCAGTGACATAGATATTATTAAGTGACATAGATATTGTTCAGTGACATAGATATTATTAAGTGGCATATATATTGTTCAGTAACATAGATATTGTTCAGTGACATAGATACTGTTCAGTGACATAGATATTATTAAGTGACATAGA
>Ga0123357_10007710_pt1 | contig 13358 bp, 6 predicted proteins | sample TergutEmb28metaG_FD_89873 | JGI IMG/M metagenome (GOLD analysis project Ga0123357, IMG submission 89873) | Embiratermes neotenicus P4 segment gut microbial communities from Petit-Saut dam, French Guiana - Emb289 P4 | ecosystem: Host-associated > Arthropoda: Insects > Digestive system > Gut ...
ATACTTTAATTCTTTACTTAGATATTTAAGAAAGAGATTTTTATTAATATATAAAAAAAAAAAGAAGGATGGTGGTGTTAAAAGAAACAAAAAAAAAAAAAACCTGTAAGATTTCAATTGGAATCTCGATGAATTTTCGTGACAAATTATAGTACAAGTCTTCAACATGAAACTTCATGAAATGGGGCCCAGTGAAAGCCAAGGTGTTATTTGCAGGAGGGTAGACACACAGACAAACGTAAAGAAGCTAATATGCAATTTTTGCAATTGTTTCGTAAACATGTCCGAACATGAAACTACTCAAAAGTTTAGTACAGCTCGTCTGATAATAATTCCAAGCCAGTCCAATCCACTACACAGCCTAAAAAATTATGATAAATATACAGGCAAATAAACCATGATAAGTGGGTCTCTGTCACCACGGCATGGCTAGTCCTCAGGTTGCAGATAGAGGAAAGGCTTCCAGTATGGGGGGTTGTTGCATATATATTGAATAAGCAGTCGTGGACAGCCGACAAGGGGTGGCCATCCAGCTTTGGGGTTGGGCGAGGTGCTTGCAAATCCTCACTATAAAAACAGGCTTTTTTACGAAATATGAACACGTACCACCGACCTGGACTGATACTTCTGTACGACCTAAGCAATGGAAACGGGACATGAGATTCGGTACCTCGGAAGTTAGGAGCCTGTATAGGTCAGGTTCACTGACAACAGCAGCCAGGGAATTAGATAGATGTAAATTAAATTGACTGGGTGTACAGGAGGTTAGGTGGGAGAAAGGGGACATGGCAAGAGCAGGGGATTATAATTTTATCTATTGAAAAGGAAACGAAAATCATCAATTGGGAACATAATTTTCTGTACATCACAGAATAGTGCCACCAGTTAAGAATGTATCGTTTGATAGTAATAGGATGTCATATATAAGTAAAATTCTGAGAGGTCGCTGGTATAATAATATTTTGAATGTGCATGCACCAAGTGAGGAGAAAAGTGATGATTCAAAAGGCAGTATTTATGAGGAATTAGAGCAGGTTTTCAATAATTTTCCTAAACAACATAAGGAAATTCTGCTAGAAAATTTGGAGCTTTGGAGAACTTAATTGATAGCGAGAACATAAATAGGACTTGAGAGAACAATAAAGAGAATATCAAAATCTCAGCTAAACAGAGTCTAGGTCTGTGTGAACTGAAATAGCATAAACAATGGTCCAATGAGGAATGTTTATGTTATTTAGACCAAAGGAAGCTTGCTAAAACTCAGTGGGTACAGGGTCCAAAACAAAGCAACGTAGATAATATACACAATGTAACATGTGAAGCTAGGAGACATTTCAGGAACAAAAAGAAGGAATATCTGCAAGATAAAAGTGATGAACTTGAAACTAACAGTAACATAAAAACTATCATAGACTTGTATGGTGGCATCAATGATTCTAAGGAGGGTTACCAGCCTAGAACTAATATAGTATGAGATGAGAAGGGTGATTTTGTACAGACTCCCACAGCACTTTGGCTAGGTGGAGGAACCATTTCTCTCAGCTGTTCAATGTGCATGGCATAGTGATGTTAAGTAGATGAGATAACAGGCTAATGTAACAAACTACATAATGAGGAGCTTAATGATTTGTACTCCTCACCCAAGATTGTTCAGGTGATCACATCAAGAAGAATGAGTTGGGCGAGCATGGAGATGTATGGGAGAGAGCAGAGATGTTGACAGGGTTGGAAAACCTGAGGCAGAGACCACTTGGAAGACCCAGGCATTAATGGGAGGATAATAATATTATGGATCTTCAGGAAGTGGAACGTGAGGGTATGGTCTGGATCGATCTGGGTCAGGATAAGGGCAGGTGGCAGCACTTGTGAATGTGGTAATGAATCTTCCTATTCCATATAATGCAGGGAATTTCTTGACTAGATGAGAACCAATTACCTTCTCAAGAAGGTCGCTGCTCCCTGGAATAAGTAAGTAAGTATAAAGGCCAATAAAAATTTGTCCATCTGTTTAACCACCACAGAAATTGTGTTGTGGCACCAGGTACTTCACACGGTATTATTCATATTTAAACGTCCCTCACCACTACAACCACCACCACCACCAACACCACAACCAGTTCAATGACACAGAAAAGCACTGAGATCACAAAACCCTGCCCCGAGTAGAATAAAAAACTATAATCTCTGTACTTGAGTGCTCCAAGAACATGTCTGCCTCAAGTCATGTGGCCACTGCGAATGGAACATTTCTTTTAAAACTACAGGTAAAATACTGAAACCTAAACATATTCTCGTAATTATTGTGCATGTAGGTGTGTTCAAACATCATTAGGTGCCGAAATATACTGCACAAAAGTTAATGCAATACTGATTGATCTTCTTCAAATAACTTTATATCCTTCCACCCATCTCTCCAATAATAATTATACAATGTTTAAACGCATTACTACAGAGACTACCCACTGAACAGCTGGTGGCATAATCAGTTACTATGTAACAATTATGGTGTCTGCTCTACTGTAAGAAGTCCTGCAGTTAAAAAAATAAATAAAAAATAAAAATCCTCTGTACTACAGGACAATAAGGCAACACATACACATAAATAAATCACCATAAATATCACTTCATGCTAAGAAACATTTATAATTTATAACCTAAATATACCCCATGATCAAAAATTTTCCAAATTTCCTCATTAAATAAGCAAAAATTTTAATTCTGGTGTCTAAAACCCTAATAGCCTATGAATTTATTCAACAAAAATATTTTTCAAGCAATATGTAAAATTATGCCTTTAACAGGTGTTGATACTACACACTGTAAATTATGTATGTAACTTGGTTCTGTGTTTCATTATGTCCACTTAGCTTGTAAAAAACAAGTTAAACACTTTATATTGGAACACATTTTGTTAGGTGATTTATCACTCACAAACATAATACTAGAGCGTGAAGATAGATAAAAGAAGCACATGACCAGCAACTAACGTCTATGGTACAAAATTCTATAAGATTCTGACAATGGTACATCATATTTTTAATCACTTACTTCACAGAACCTCATCCACTGACTTGTGCTGCAATAGTAATAAAAAGTGATAAAACACTCCATTTCTGGGACAGTACTGATCCCTATCCTGAGCCTAAAATTACTGTCTAAACTCCACTCAACCCCTGGCCCCAGAGGCTAAGAGTAGTTTTGCTTATCAGGCTCAAATGACTAGGTACCAAATGCACTTTTAGCCTGAGGATCAGGACCAATCCTGTCCCAGAAATGTAGAGTTTTGTTAATTTATTATAATTTTTACCACAAGATGGGCAAAGTCCATCAAACAAATGGTTAGTAGCCAGTGGTGCAGCCAACAGTCATTACAATCGTTAAAGAAACTCACCACTTTTATTTTGGAGTGTGGATCACACACATTAAACTGTTAACTAATCTATTTGATTTCATCACTATACCTCATTCCAGAAACAAGATTTAATTCAGTACTTGTTTGCTCTGAACATAAATATGTAGCGGAGGTAAACCAAGACCATTTATGTAAAGATAATAGTGTTTCACTACAACTCTTCATATGTGTGTGTGTGTATATATATATATATATGTATATGTGTGTGTGTGTGTGTGTGTGTGTGTGGATAATCACACACAGAATAGGATAAAACTTCAGGAAGTGTTAGCAAACTCCTACCACAGCAAGCCAACTACATGAGACATGTAAATAATATTAGTCAATACAAAACATCTCATTAAATCGATTAATGTAATGCAATTTTTTAATACACACAGAAATCTGTAACATCATTTAAAAACTGTGAACATAGTGAAGCCTCTATATCAGTGTACAGCCACCCAGTCCACTCAGTCAACCCTGATGTTGGATGTGTTAGTACACAAAATACACGGGTACTTTACAAGGTAGATTGTGCTAGGGAAGATCAAAATGTTATCACTGTATTGTAGGTTTAAATTCTCTGTCCATTTTTGAGCATGAGGTTTCTTCTTTAAATTTGGTTATTCACTTTATAAAATTACTACACAAAATTACATAGATACATACATACCGTATGAAATAATATTATGACTCAGACCAATTACAGTTACAAATTATATTCCAGTATGTGTGTGTGTGTTACGTATTGCCATTATTTATAAGTTCTTGACATCAGTGAATCAGCTCATCAAGGGTAACACACCAGTGGATTTTTATAATCCACGTAACTCAACTGGGAATTCAGCAAGTACAAATTTTTAAAACATCAATAATTAATATTTAAAATTGTTTCAATTCACAGCAATGTTTGAAGATGATGACCTATGTATCAGTAAATTCTACATGCACAGCTTATAAGACTTATATTCATTTTAAGCATTACAAGCAATTATGTAGTCAGTTTCATATTATTTAATATTCAGGCAGGATATTATTTTTGTCCTTAAATTTTCAAGGGTCTGCAAAATTCACATGTTAGCATGTGTCAGTTCCAATCTATCTACCGAACCTTCTAAGAAACCAGGAAGTGCTGGGTTCACACAACAGTGACTATAAAGATTAATGTCTCATGAGTTATGACACCATGTATTATGGTAAATAAAAACAAATTCTGGCTACCATAAAGGTAAATAGATCATTCCAGTGAAACACTGGTACTGGTCTATCAAAATACAATGCATTACATCCCAGAAAGTAATTTCATTAAGAAGGCCTTCAACGACATGACCAACATAATTATTTCTTACACACAAAATTATTTTAAATGTAAAATATAGCAATTATCACAGGCTATCAGCAGAAACTTCATTATTGAGGTAGTATTTATAAGTTTTTCTGCAATGGAAATAATGTTATGCCTATATAGGCATTTGTTAAATTACCATTCAGTATATGAGAAACAACAGGGATGGTGTCCATATAAAGATATAATTTATTTTCTTTATGCTTCTGAAATGCAGCATATATAATTGAAAATGTACAGCTTTACTTGTTTTCTTACTATGCAATTTTACTGAGTTTAAATTCTAATTTTAGAGTAAAGTGTTACTGTCTCTGCAATGAAATGTGTCTGATATGAGGTCAACATGAAGACTTTGCATGACCTGTTGGTTTCAATGTGCCATTCCCTTAGTACCAATGGAAAGCTCGATAAATAAAATAAAATGAAATATACAGAATATAAACAAAATTAATTCCAACTACACTTAATTTAATGTGCACCCCACATTATGTGTGTGAGTGTATACGGCTCACATAATGTTGTTGCTTCTTATGCAAAGTTACGTGTACATTTTGGAAAGCCTCAGGCAGTAGACAGACTAAGCAGCATTGATTTGGATAATGTGTTGAGGACTGTGAACAACTGTTGTGTGGAACTACGCAATCTTGTTAAAAGAAGATAATTTTAAATACAATTTATCTTTGAACTGTATCTGGTTGCTTGGGTTAGCTCTTAACCAACTCGACCGAGACTGAATATACATAGAATATTTCTGCAACTATCAACAATGTATTTGACCGACGCTATACAGCTTAGCAGTGGTGCTGAGAAATGTACACATGCAGGACTGCGAATGCCATATTGATTTCTTTTCCATTCTCTTTCCTTACCTGGTGAGTTGGTTCGGCAGCATGGTTCTCACTTGAAGTCTTTATATTCAGGGTCAAGAGGCAGCTGTCTTTGGAATTCCAAACAAATAATATATCTTCCTTGCACTGTATAATATTTCTAGTTTTAGGATCCAAACTGGGAAGATATTCACGCACAATTTGAAAAAGTTTTCGTTCACTTAGTCCTAGGCTATCAGTTCCACCTGCCATGTTGTTTATATCAATGTGGCCAACTGTGACGAAAATACCCGAGAGTTGAGTCTAGGCGCCAAGTTTAAAAGTAACTTGCTCCAAAGGATACACTGCTTGACGTAACACACAGTTTTACGTTTCATATTATCAACTTGAATTCTGTTGAGAAACTCAAGCATTAAAATTGGCTTTATTTGCTCTTACCCAGCGCCCTACACCAGTGCTGTCCTAATACAATATGTGACGCAAATTAAGATTTAGTCTCCTGTAAACCGTTTTTGGGCTACGTACTTCTCTTCTTTAAAAGTAAAAAATTTAGCTAGCTTGTGAAATCACCCTTTTCTCTGTGTGTGCTTGTATTTCCCCCTTTTTTTTCAAATTTTGTGCAAGTAAATTCATTCAGTCACTATGCATCTTACCTGTGTCTTCTAGGTTATTTTATTGCACTCAATTTGCAATAAAATAGAATTGCCTCTTTAGATACAAGCAAAGTAAATAATTACACGTAATTCAAGTTAGTAGGCCTAGGTATACCTTATTTTTTATATTCGTTTGCATGTGCAGCTATTTTATGATATGAATATTACTGAATGAATATTAAACGTGTACACTAGGTTTTCATCGTTGACGAATAAAATGCATTGTAATTAGTAAGGCAGCAGTCTGTATAATTACACAAAACGTAAAAATTAAATTTGATCTATACTTCAACTTTCTTTATAATTTTTTCTTAAGTTACACTTATGGTGACACAAGGTAAAATTACGTTGTGTACCATGATGGCTTCACCTTCTCTCATAAATATCATCAGCAGAGATAAAGACAATAAAATGCTAAGATTAAACCATATATCTCTGTTGCTAGGTATATGTGTAGTAGTGTAGAGCTGCAGAAACTTTCATACACATACCTTGTTCACCACAAAAATTACAATCAAACAACAATCCAAGGCACAACATTTCCTTTACCTCAGATACAAAGAATGACTTTCTTCAGGTCTCATGCATTTAATGCTGGGCAGATAAATATCAGGAACATTCAGGGTTAAGCCAGTACCTTTTTCTATGCCGAACGCCGCTGGCTCTAAGGAAGTGCTGTAGCTGGTTAGTGGAGAGTCCATCCATTCAACCAAAGATTTGCTCCAAAGAACTTAAGGCTGCCTTCTCTCACCAGCAACCACAGCTCTCAGTATAAACACATCAAGGCTTTCAGATAGGACGCTAAACCCATTAACATACTCTCAATCCCCGTTAACTATTATAAGGCGCTCTATTAGCATTAAAATTATGCGTTCGGGCTCAGGAATTGTTTACAATCAGAAAGACGTGCTTGAGCTTTGCACCAGTTTTCTACTTGAGTTAGCTCTTTGGGTGGTTGGTTTGTTGGTTGGTTGGTTGATTGGTTAGTTGGTTGGTTAATTAGTTTCGTTGGTTGGTTGGTGGTGAATGATCAGTTTTAGGTAGTTTGGTTGGTCGATGGGTCAACCAGTCGGTCGTTCGTGGCCGGTTGGTCGTTTGATCAGTCGTTCTTTCGGTGGATCTGAGATTAGCGTGGGTCTTGTTTTGAGTTCTGACAGCACAACGCTACAAATGCCAGCTTGTTGGATTAATGGTTGTTGTGAGAAGTTCTCCGGATAAATGACCGAGACGAGGGTGGACGGAATTCTCGTGGTCAAATGTCGTCCACCTTATAATCACGTGTCTAGAGCTGGAGTTTCGTGATCATTTATATACACTTTAGTCAATGTGTTAGGTGAGAAGCACGACCCTCATAAGGGCAACCTTGTTGAAAGGCTTAGGTGCCCTTTTTTTGGGGGGGGGAGATGTGTCGAAAAACAGGCCGGATGAGGCGTAGAAATGATTCTGGCGAGTTACCCACTAGTATTATTTGAGCCATACACTGCAAAGCAGCTGTAAAAGTTATAGAAACAAGCCAGTACAGGTTAGAAAATTTCTACCACCCGTAACGTTGCTAAAGCATTAGCTCTGTTATTTTCCTGGATTTTAAATCGATGACCAATTTACAGCAAATCATTGAATATGCGAACAATTGATATGTTTTTCCACGTCATACGCAACACACACTCCAGCAGTTCTACTGAGGGCATAACTTAGCAGCAGATATGTAGTAAATCGTATTCCATGTCAAAAAAAATTGAAATGTATTGTATTTTTTCAATCCAACATGCACAATAATATTACTTAGATCGTCAACTTTCTCTTCGGCCTCACATGACACGTGATAGATAAAACATTCTGTCTTCATCATAACAAGACAATGTACGTGTAACATAACTTTGAGGCGCCTTTGCTTGACAACCGTTGCCGTTGAACAGTAAGAAGTATTACATATTCTGAGTATTTGTCTCAAGCCTTAGTCACCCAGCATGAAAAGCGCATGCCCCCTGATATATGGTCACTTATAGCCTCTCCGTCCTGAGCCGGGATGGCGCAGTCGGTATAGCGACTCGCTACCAGCTGGATGGTCCGGGGATCGAATGCCGGTTGGGACGAGATTTTCCGCACTCATTCTGACCAGGGCTCTGGGACCCACTCAGCCTCCTACACAATGAGTACGGGAGTTTTCACGGGGGTAAAGCGGCCAGGGAGAGGAGTTAAATACCCACCCCCTCCTAGCGCCGAGGTTGAAGAAAGAATAAAGCTATACCTCTATTCCCCTTCTGGGACTTCGTGGACTGTTCTTGGGAGAATTTTACCTTTACCAAGCCTCTCTTGCTTTACAGTACTTTTCTACCTTATCTCATAAACGGCAAGATTTTCAGTGAAAAAAAAAAAAACTTACTGAACATTAGCCCTTTAAACACCGAGTTAAATCCCATCTGCCATTTGCTGGCATTACTAGAAGCTCACCGTATTCTCCACATTAGCAGGATAAGGGTTAAATGTGTGTTTTGATTTGCTATACAGCATTTGTCCGAAACATTTCTCATTCTAAGAGGAATGAAGCGAGATAATTTCATGAACGTATATAGGTCTTCATGTAAAGTACCCTTCGTCTTGTCAGATTTTCAAGAAACTTTAAATTTCTTTACATATTGTCGAAAAATAACCATTAACAGCTTTCATCAAAATCCATCCCTTGGGATCCGAGCAATTCCACGTGGACAGAAGGGTGAAAAAGCACAGAGACAGACGCGACATAGCTTAGCTAACAGTCACGTTTCGAAATTTTGCGAACGCGCCTAAAAACGAACGACAGCCTCAGGAAATGTCACAAACGGGAAGTATCCTGCCACCATTATGAGAATCAATCAAGACGAGATATTCTCAATAAATGTAGGTCTTGGTGTAAATTGTTTGTTACCGGTGTCCGATTTTAACTGAAATCGGCGTATGTTGACAAAGTTTAGCAAACATATCAAGCATGATATTTCGCGGAAAACTGACCGATGGCTTCTTATAATAAAACTAGCTAGATGCACTGATTTCTCAAACTTATATTTGGAATAAAACTCTACATATTTCGGACGGTTCCTCCGTCCATCATCAGGAGTTTCTCACTGTAAACACAGCAATGGTATATATCATACAGGTTTGGTGACAGCTTGCAAGCAGGATCGGAACGGAACTGCAGTTCCGTCCTGATCTTGATCGCCAGCTGTCACCAAACATCTATGACATATACCATTGCTAAGTTTACAATGAGAAACTCCTGATGATGGACGGAGGAACCGTCCGAAATATGTAGAGTTTTATTCCAAAAATAAATTTGTGAAATTAGTGCAACTAGTTGGTTTTATTATAAGAATTTTTCACGATGCACGGTCATCTGAATGTCAAATTTGACCGCTGGCATTTACGCTGTTCTATGTGGACAGTCGGTAGAATGGATGCGCAGACATGATGAGGCTAGTAGTCGTTATTCGCAACTGCTTTGCAGAGACACATAAGAGCTGTTAACACAATTTTTGAAACTAATATCCTTGCTTTATTCTTTCCACTCCTCAAAGGGTTCCTTTTGTTTTACTCAGAGCTGACTTCTTGTTTGTATCCTTTACTTGAAAACCTATTCTCTCCCATTCTAACCTGTTTCTCTCTCTTTTACCCTTAACACAGTACCACCCCAGGTGTAATTTTGAAACTCCTCTAGTCCCGCCCGATATTTGCACATCAGGGCACCTATATTGTTCCGCAACATTCCCTCTTCCATCCAACCCCCATACCACTTACCGGCAGGTTAGCCCCTTTTCTCCTCTCCCCCCCCACCCCTTTCCCGCTTTGCTCTGCATATTAAAAAGTTTGGGATCGATTCACAGGGATTAGTGATTGAGCTGTGTTAATACCAAGCTACGAGCCTTTGTACCCTGTATTAAATTTCGCGCGAAGATTGATCGGACGATGTAGACACATACACACGGGGAAGGATTATTAAAACATGGGCAAAAGGGAAGCCAGAGAGAGAGATATTGGATAAAACAATTGGGAGAGAGTGAGACGGAATAAAACGGTTTTAGAAAGGTGAAAAGAACAAGAACTGAGAAAGACGCGTAGCTAAATAGGATGTCATTGAAACTTACTGCGACACAGAACCTGTACTGAAATTACATGTCACTTTTTCTCGACTTACTTTGAATATCTATAGTTAACTTAAAAATTTAAAAATTTGTAGGTTTGAATGCACGTGTGCTCTATGTGACAGCGATTACATCTCTCTTTTCTTGAATTACTTTGTATTATTCAAAGGAAAATTGTTTTTGACATTTTTATTTGTAATCACAGCAACAATCAAACACTTTATTATCCACCTAATGCACAATATAAAATATGTAGATAAAATTAAAATTTTAAAATATTTAAAAGTGTTTCAACATGTTTCGGATCACAGAGAATCCATCATCATGGAGCCTTGTACAGTGTTTGGCTTGGCTCCCTGTTGATGGATCCTCTGTGATCCGAAACATGTTTTAAATATTTTATAATTTTAATTTATATACGTATTATATATTGTGCATTAGTTGGATAAAGTGTTTAATTATCATTGATGGACGGTGCAAACATGAAGAAAGTAACAATTACTTAATTCTATGAAAGTTCCTGAATCAGAAGCATGAGGGAATTCCAGTTACACTACATATCACGGTCACTGTTCCAGCAGAAATTTGTTTAATGTTTACAACTCGCACAATTTAGGAACACGGGTCCATAGAGGGGAAATTAAGAAAAAAATTGAAGTTTAACAGGTTGTAGTGTTATAAGGTGTTGTAGTTGAACAACTTTGTTACCTTTGTTGATCAAGGAAAACGACTGCTAGCTCTCAATTACAGGAGGTTCGAAGCCATCCGCCGTAAAACTCACCGTAGAGTTTCAGTCAAGAAACCTGGAGTGAATGGCGGAAGGTCATTGCTCAAGAAAATTTCAGTTTCGGTTACCCTGTGAGCAACCGAAAAAGGAAATAATCTAGTAACACGCCTCTTCATAATACCAGCGGACCAGAACCTTCAAACTTGACACCAGCCACTAGCACTATCATGCCTCTAGTCAGAGCATACCACCACATATAGAAATTACATTACGCAATAAGGCCCGTATGTAGAGATCTCTGCACCACGTGCGCGCTCAGTATATATAGTAGGACCTTAAGTTAGTTCTCTGGAAGACAACCTGAAGATGGCCAGTAAAGACCGAAACATATAGTTGTCTAGTATAGCCATTAAATATGCCTTAATTGACATAGTTGTGTTTGACTGCATACCCTTTCCGAAATAATAATCTGTTTGGCTGATTCCTGAAATACAGGAGTAACATGAAGTACTCATAATGTAACGTAGGGTGAAGGGTAATTGCCTGACACAAGTAAATCTTGATCCTAAGGTAAAGAAAAAACAAACGAACAAAATAATTTTCTGCACTGACCAACGGCAGACATTCGCATTCAAGTATGTGAGTTGCGTAAGCGAGTTTGATCGCATTGAGGTTACCCAGAGCACAGATTAATAGCTCTGGACTGAAGTGACTGTCGGTTTCCGAGTGAAAGAAGGAGGTCAAAAATCGACAGTTGATTACCTAGACAAGTGCAGACTTTTTACTTCAGAAGTAAAAAAATTAAATAAAAAAATAATGACTGTCAGACTCGATGGATCCTACCCCTATCCCATAAGAAGTCTCACCTACTACACTTAGCGAGTCAGGGCATAAAATGTACGTAAGTTGAGGGTGTGCAGTGTGGTGATGCGTAATATTATAGCGTCACCTACCCAACAGTCATCATCACCTTCTCGTGACAAAACTTGTTCCCACAAACGAGGCAGTGACGACCGAGTCACAGCGGTATAATTGTTTCATCAGGAATGGAGGAAATGCCGTCCCAAAATATGCCTGTCCAGAGGCTAAATTTAGCATTCCTACCATTGGACTTGCTCTGTTCTGGACTTATAACCCATTCAGGGGAATTTCCAACTATTGGCAAGTCTCACCAGATATCATCATGCATGTAAATCCTTATGTAAGGCGAAAAAATATTTTAAACGCAGAGAATTTTCAATTCGCAAGATGTTGGTAACATTTTGACGTTCAGAGGACCGTGCATTGTGATATATTCTTCTTATAAAACCAACTAGATGCACTAATTTCTCAAATTTATTTTTGGAATAAAACTCTGCATGTTTCGGACAGTTCCTCTCTCCATCATCAGGAGTTCTGGACTGCACACACAGCAATGGTATATGTCATACAGTTTTGCTGACAGCTTGTGAGCGGGATCCCTCTTAAGCATTATCCAATGAAAATGTGTGTGTGAGTGTTAAAACTTTCACTTGTTTGTAAATGCTGCGACATTAAAGGGCAGTAGTTTTCCGGTTAACTTTAGATAACAGACCAGATAAGGCCCAGTATATTAGTCTGGACAAGGTGGGGTATAGAAGAATTTCTGACCACATGTGCGATCGAACACAGCGACACGTATTGATGCTAGCCGTTGTAAACCTGTGCATCTATAAAATAATTAATAACTGTTGTTCAGCTATTCATTGATATAATATTAAAATCGTAAAATGTGGGCAGATAGCTATGAAAGGAAGCAATTAATTGTGTTTCCTGTGTTCATGAAGAATGACAGACTCTTCCAGGAAATGTGGTAATGGGTATTCATCCGATCAAAAAAGACACCTTTCTCCAGAATTCTCGTATTTCTCACCTCTTTTATTAAAAATGAAATCGACTGTAAAATACATAATATTTGTTTTGTTAAAAATAATTCTGTCACACTTTTACGATTTAAATGCTGCTACTGCAATCTTCATGTTTGCACTGTGCGTCAGTGACATTCAAACACTTTATTATCCAGCTGATGCACCAATATATAATTCGTAGATACAATTAAAATTATAAAAATATTTTAAAATTGCTCCGACATGTTTCGTATCACAGAGGATCCATCATCAGGGAGCTTTGTACAGTGCTTGGCTAAAATTATAAAAAAGGCTCTATTGTGTCCGTTGACTTGGACATAGTCTGTCAGATTATGCTGCCATAACACCGACTACGTCCATGTCAACGGACACGATAGAACCATTACTGTAATTTTAGCCAAGCACTGTACA
>Ga0123357_10007711_pt1 | contig 13356 bp, 10 predicted proteins | sample TergutEmb28metaG_FD_89873 | JGI IMG/M metagenome (GOLD analysis project Ga0123357, IMG submission 89873) | Embiratermes neotenicus P4 segment gut microbial communities from Petit-Saut dam, French Guiana - Emb289 P4 | ecosystem: Host-associated > Arthropoda: Insects > Digestive system > Gut ...
GATTCAAGGCCATTGACTGGTTGTTTTCATTGTTTTTGATAGCGGCGGTTGTTGGACAAGTGTACTGTGATGTCACCATCCCAGAGTACACCAACAAATTGATGACCGCACTGACGGACAAAACAAAGACGGGCTGGGATGTTTGGATGGTCGGCTGGCCTATGATTGTGTATGCCACGGGTAGTATGGTGGGCACCATCATAGCGGCGTATTTTGCGTCCTTGATTGGGGCACATTTTTCTCAGTATTTGCGTGCCGAAATGTTTAGGAAAGTGCAAGGGTTTGGTTTTGACGAACTCAACAAGTTTGGCACCCCTAGTTTGATAACTCGCAGTACCAACGATATTGAGCAAGTGCAAATGGCGATGATGTTTATTTTGCGGATGGGGGTCTCTGCACCGTTGACCGCTGTGTGGGCCATTGTCAAAATTCAGCAAGCATCCACTCCTTTGATGGAGGCTACCGGTATTTGGATGGCGTTTTTGATTGCCACCTTGATTTTGATGGTGTTGTTGTTTTTGCCAAAGTTTGCAAAGATACAAAAGTACACCGACAAAATCAATTTGGTGACAAGACAAAACTTGACCGGTTTGCGTGTCGTCAAGGCGTACGGTGCGGATGAGTATGAACAACAAAAAACAAGCAAGGTGGTGGGCGAGAGTGCCAAACTGACGGCTTTTGTGGGTCGTGTGGGTGGTATGATGTTTCCGCTGATGTTTTTGGTGCTCAATGGCTTGATGTTGACCATCTACTGGTTGGGGACTTCGCTCATCAATGGGTCTGGGTTGCATATTGCGATTCCTATGCCTGAGGGCAAGCCTGGGGACCCACAGATTGTATACGATGGCGGGTTGAGTCTGCCCACGATGATTGAGTTTGTCAATTTGGCGATTCAAGTGTTGTTTAGTTTTATTATGCTTTTGATGTTGTTTGTAATGGTGCCAAGAGCCATCGTGTCTGCACGCCGTATCAACGAGGTCAGGCATACGGAGTGCGTCATACAAGACCCCAAAGAGCCCAAGGCGTTTGTGCCATCTGCGGATATTGAATTCAAAAATGTGTCTTTCAAATATGTGGGAGCGGATGACTATGTGCTCAAAAACCTTAATTTCAAAATAGAGGCTGGACAGACCGTTGCTTTTATTGGCAGTACGGGGTCGGGCAAGTCTACGCTTATCAATCTTGTGCCAAGGTTCTATGATACTACCGAGGGTGAGATTTTGGTGGGTGGTGTCAATGTCAAAGACATCAAACAAGAGGACTTGCTCAAAACGATTGGATATGTGCCACAAAAAGGTATGTTGTTTAGCGGTACCGTGTCAGACAATATTGGTTTTGGTTTGACGGACCAAGAGACCGCAAAGATGCAAGAAAAACCAAAAACACAAGAGGTGCCCGAGGGCGAGGTCGTCAAACCAAGTGAGGAGTACAGCGAGATGGAAAGGGTGGCGATGGTTGCCAGTGCACACGGTTTTGTCAAAGACCTCAATGGTGAATACCAAGCACACATTGCCCAAGGCGGAAAGAATGTATCGGGTGGACAAAGACAACGGTTGAGCATTGCGAGAGCGGTGGCGATGGACCCCAAGATTTTTATTTTTGATGATAGTTTTAGTGCCCTTGACTACAAGACAGACAAGGCGGTCAGGGCGGCACTCAAAGAGAGAGGCAGAGGGGCAACCAATTTGATTGTGGCACAAAGAGTGGGAAGTATTATGGACGCCGACAAAATCATCGTGCTTAATGAGGGCGAGATGGTGGGGCAAGGCACACACAAAGAGTTGATGAGCGTGTGTGATATCTATCAAGAGATAGCCCTCAGTCAATTGTCAAGAAAAGAACTAGGACTAGCAGAATAAGCAAGGAGTGAAAATGAGTAATAATAAAAACAAGAAAAAAGTCACTCCCAAGGCGAGTGAGGACAAAAAAGAGGTGCCAAGTGTGGCACAAATAGATGGCGTAGCGATGGACACAAAGGGTGAAGAGGTAATTGCACAAGCGGAGACCGTGGTTGCTGATGTAAAGGTGGATACCGTGGCTGTGGAGGAGCAAGTGGCATCCGCAATGGACGCTGGCGACAAAACCGAAGCGGCCAATGCAAGTGACAAAAGTGTCGCTGTGAGTGTGGAAAGCGGGGTTGCTGTGGCGATGTCCGGTGAGTCTAGCGAGAGTGCAACAAGGACGCAAACCGTGGACAGCGATAAAAATGCGGAGGTGCTCAAATCTGAGGAAGAGGAGAGCGTCAAGGCCGAGACCAAAAAAGGTCGCAAAGGGCAAAGTCCCAAGGACCCCAATGATATTGGATTTGGCAAAGGGCTCAAAATTATGCTAGGGTTTTTGAAACCTTGGCGTGCATTGATTATTGTTGCCATTGTGATATCGTCACTCAGTGTTGCCAACGGTGTGGTTGCTCCACAATTGCTGGGCAAACTGATGACCCATTTGTCGGATGCAATTTTGAAGGCGGCCAATGAGGCGGGGGCTGGGTTGGCGGCTGGCGGTGGACAGTTCAATCAAGCGGGTGATTTAGTGAGTCCGAGTGCAAGCATCGTTGTGGATATGACGGCGGTGGGTACTTTGGGTATCATTCTTGCCAGTATGTATTTTAGTAGTTTTGTGTTCAATTATTTGCAAAACTTTATTATGGCGGGTGTCAGTGCCAAGGCACAAAAAAGAGTCCGCGAGCGAATCAGCAAAAAAATCAATGTCGTGCCCATCGGGTATTTTGACAAAAACGGGTATGGCGACACGCTCAGCCGTATGACCAATGACACGAGCACGATGGGGCAAGCCATCTCAGACAATTTGTCAACCACCATCCAAGCCGGACTTATGATTGTGGCTACTTTGGTTGCTATGTTTGTGACCGCTTGGCAACTTGCTTTGATTGTGGTGGCTACCGTTCCGATTAGTTTTATGTTTGTGGGTCTTGTGACCAAGATGAGCCAAAAGTACTACGCAAAACAAAGAGAGTACTTGGGGCAACTCAACGGACAAATTGAGGAAAATTATGGTGGGCAAGCCGTGGTGCTTGCTTTTAGAGGGCAAAAAAAGGCACAAGCAAAGTTTGACAAGACCAACAAGAAATTGGCGGGCGTGTCACGCAATGCGGAATTTTTGAGTGGGATAATGTTTCCTATCATTATTTTTGTTGCCAACCTTGGATATGTGTTTGTGTGTATCTTTGGTACCATCTTTGCAAAGAATGGTGCCTTGGGCGGTGGAGACACGGATGATGCCAAGATAACAGCGGGTATTGCTGTGGTGGTCACCTTCTTGGTTTATGTGAGATTGTTCAACAATCCATTGGGGCAAGTGGCACAAGGTATTGCAGCGATGCAAGGGGCAGCGGCGGCGGCGGGCCGTATTGAGAAGTTCTTGGTAGAATCTGAACAAGTGCCAGAGACACCCACCAAAAGCATTGAGAAAGTGGTGGGCAATGTTGAGTTTGAACACGTCAAGTTTGGCTATTTGCCAGAAAAGACCATCATCAAAGATTTTTCTTGCTCTGTCAAAGCGGGACAAAAGATTGCCATTGTTGGACCAACGGGTGCCGGCAAGACCACGCTTGTCAACTTGTTGATGCGGTTTTATGAACTCAATAGCGGCACCATCAAAATTGATGGCGTGCCTACGACCGACTTGTCAAGGACGGAACTCCGCAAAATGTTTGCGATGGTGTTGCAAGACACTTGGTTGTTTGAGGGTACCATCAAAGAGAACATTGTGTACAACAAGCAAGGCGTGACCGATGAGGAAATCAAAAAGGCGTGCAAGGCAGCGGGAATACACCACTTTATCAAAACGCTCAAAGGTGGGTATGACCATCAGATGACGGATGATAGCAGCATCAGCGTGGGGCAAAGGCAGTTGTTGACCATTGCGAGAGCGATGGTGCAAAATGCACCGATGTTGATTTTGGACGAGGCCACCAGCAATGTGGATACACGGACGGAGCAACTCATTCAAGAGGCGATGGACAAAGTGGCTGAGGGTAAGACAAGTTTTGTCATAGCACACCGCTTGTCAACCATCAAAAACGCTGATTTGATATTGGTACTCAAAGAGGGCGATATCATAGAAAACGGCAATCACGACCAACTCATTGCACAAGGCGGTTTTTATTGCGACTTGTACAATTCACAGTTTAGTAATGAGGCGGAGTGAGTTTTGGGAGCAAAGCAAAGAACAGGATGGCGTGGCTGTCTTGTTTTTTGTCTACTTGACCTAGGGTGGAGTGGTTTGCAATTGATTGACAAATTTTGGATATATATGATATAATAATGATGGATAAAAGCAAAGATTGAATCAAAAATGCAAAGTCCATTGAAAGCAAGCACGGACTCTTGTTGAGAGGTGTCCACTTGGAGAACGGGTGCGATTTGCGTACAGTGTGAGTGTTGCTTGGTGATGACTTGCAGGTCTTGTTTTTATTATCCTTGTTGACACTGGTTGAATTTTGTGGGCAAGAGACCTGCATAGTGACATTGGGCCGGTTGCTTGGGTGTGTGGTGGCAAAGTCTATCATTCATTGAGTGCTGTCGTTGATTGTGTGTGAGGCTGTCGTAATGTGGACACACGGACGGAGCAACTCAGACAAGAGGCGATGGACAAAAGTGGTGAGTGGGGCAAGGTATGGTACGGTCAAAATAGTTATTTGTGGAGAGGAATCAATGAATATTGTGTTGTTGGGAGCACCGGGTGCGGGCAAAGGTTCGCAGGCCAAAAAAATCGTGGAGCACTTTGGGCTTGTGCATATTTCTACGGGAGATATTTTTAGGAAAAATATCAAGGAACAAACGGAACTTGGCAAGCAAGTAGAGGCGTATTTGGAGCGGGGCGAATTGGTGCCCGATGCGTTGACCGTGCAGGTGGTGCAAGACAGATTGTCACAAGCGGACTGTCAAAAGGGTTGGATGCTGGATGGGTTCCCGAGGACTTTGGGGCAAGCGGGCATCCTTGACCAAAAACAACGCATTGATTTGGTGCTCAATTTGACCGTAGATTTTGGCGTAGTGGAGGCACGGCTTGTAAGCAGGCGTGTGTGCCCTGCTTGTGGATTGGTGTACAATACGCAGACCTATGCTGAGAGCGTGTGTGTATGCGGAGAGCGTCTTGTGCACAGAGCCGATGACCAAAGCGAGACCGTAAAAAACAGGTTGGCTGTGTATCAAGCACAGACCGAGCCTTTGATTGAATATTATGAAAAAGCGGGTTGTATCAAAAACATTGATGGGATGGGGAGTGTTGAGGATGTGTGGGAGAGGACGAGAGAGGTTTTGGGTGCAACGAGGAACTTTTTGAGAGCGATGACTTGTGGGTGCTGAGTGCCGTGCAAGACGATAGAGAACGGTGAAAATCCGTGGTGAGCAAAAGAATATGAAACAAGTAAAGCAAAGAGTATTATTATTGGAACATACACCCAATCCAGAGGCTGCCATTGCGGCGGCGGCAAAGTTGTGTTATAGTGGATTGGAGTTGGATGAGATTGTTGGCAAGTGCTATGAGCAAGACAATACAAAATTTTTGACAATGTTGCAAGATGTGGACCATCTATCACCCTACGAACACGCAAGTTTTGTGTTTGCGGTGGAGGGTGTGTCAAGGGCATTGCTTGCGCAAATCACGAGACACCGTTTGGCTAGTTTTAGTGTGCGGAGTCAGCGGTATGTGTCTGAACAAGAGTTTGGGTACATTGTGCCCCCAAGTATTGAGGCTCTTGGGCAAAAGGCGATTGATAAATATGCAAAGCAGATGAAACAAATGGATGCGTGGTACAAAGAGTGGCAAGAGACTTTGGGTGGCAAGGGTGAAAAATCCAATGAGGACGCAAGGTTTGTATTGCCCAATGCTACGGAGACCAAGTTTGTAATCACAATGAATGCCAGAGAGTTGTTGCATTTTTTCAAGTTGCGTACTTGCGAAAGGGCACAGTGGGAGATTCGTGAGTTGGCGTGGAGTATGCTTGCATTGGTGCTCAAAGTGGCACCCAACTTGTTTGCCAAGGCGGGACCCGGGTGTTGCAACACGGGATGCAAAGAGGGCAAAAAGGCGTGCGGCATTGCTGGTCAAATCATCAAAAGACAAAGAGACCTTGTGGAGCAAGCAAAAAAAGAGTTTGAGGCCGGCAAGTAGATAACGGTGCGTATTGCTTTCAAAGGTGTGCAATCGGTAGGATTGCAGATTGCTTTGGGTAGAGAAGAGCACAAACCCCATACAAGATTGTGGGTGTAAAGTAGGAAAAATGAAGGTAGAAGGAAAGAATGCGGTCATGGAGGCACTCAAAGCGGGTACCACCATTGATAGGTTGGTTGTGGCAAAAGGGTTGTCTGACCCGAGTAGTCAACGAATCATCATAGAGGCCAAAAGCAGGGGCGTCAAAATCTTTTTTAGGGACAAGGATGTGCTTGAAAGGGAGAGTGTGACCAAAAAGCACCAAGGGTTTTTGGCGGAAATCACGGACTACAAGTATGCTGATTTTGAAGCAATGATTGGCAAGATTGTGGAAAGCGGACAGAGCAATAGTATGGTGCTGTTGTTGGACGGCATAGAGGACCCGCACAATTTGGGTAGTATTATGCGGGTGGCAGAGTGTATGGGTGTGGATGGGATGGTGATTCCTAGACACCGCAGCGTGAGTGTCAATGAGACCGTCATCAAAGTATCTGCGGGTGCTAGTCAGCATATGCAGGTTGCCAAGGTGACCAATCTCAACGATGCGATTGGTACACTCAAAGACAACGGGTACTTTGTGTATGCCTTGGAGACCAATGGGCAAGACATCACAAAAACTCGCTTTGATGGCAAAATTGCGATGGTGATTGGGGGCGAGGGTAAAGGCGTGCACGCACTCACCAAAAAACTTTGTGACACAACCATCTCCATCCCAATGTACGGCAAACTCAACTCACTCAACGCATCGGTTGCGTGCGGGATTGCACTGCAAGTAGCCAAGAGCGGGATGGGGAAATAAAAAGACCACAAGAAAGTCACCGCCAAATTTTGTGTCCAAATGTAGTTTGGGTGTAAAGAAAATTTGCGTTTGGCGGTGAGCGGTAGCCCCAATGTACGGCAAACGGGACTCACTCAATGCATCGGTTGCGTGCGGGATTGCCTTGCAAGTAGCCAAGAGCGGGATGGGCAAGGAAAACAAGTAGTCACAGATTGGGATAGTGAGACAAGTAGAACACAGATATTGACCGCCAAATTTTGGGTCAAAAGCGTGGTTGGTTTGGGGCAAGTCTGCATTGACTTGACGGGATTCAGTGAGGAAACAAATATGCAAGCAAGCAAGAAAAATAAAAAAGCACCGGTTGCGTTGATTATTATGGATGGATTTGGCAATAATCCTAGTGAGAAAGCCAATGCTATTTTTGCAGGCGGGACGCCCAATTTGGCGAGGCTTTCGGACAAGTATGTGCGTGGGTCATTGCAGACGAGTGGGCTTGCGGTCGGGTTGCCTCAGGGAATGATGGGCAACAGTGAAGTGGGGCATCTCAACATTGGAGCGGGTCGTGTGGTGTATCAAGACCTGACCGCCATTGACAAGAGTATTGCGGAGGGTGCGTTTTTTGAGAATGATGCCTTTTTGGGTGCGGTGAACAACTGCAAAAGCAAGGGCACGGCCTTGCACTTGATGGGGTTGTTGAGTGATGGTGGTGTGCACAGCAGTATTGAGCACTTGTATGCACTTTTGCAACTTGCCAAAGATAAAGGTGTGAGCAAGGTGTGGGTGCACGCTTTGATGGATGGGCGTGATGTGCCGCCTACGAGTGGTGGTGTGTATGTGGATGCCTTGCAAAAAAAGATGGAAGAGTTGGGCGTGGGTTGCATTGCTACCGTAGTAGGTAGGTACTATTTGATGGACAGGGACAACCGTTGGGAGCGAGTGCAAGAGGGATACGAGTCCGTTTTTGAGGGCAAGGGTCCACGATTTGCAAGTGGCAAAGAGGCGGTTGACGATGCGAGAGCCAAGGATATCAAGGACGAATTTGTCAAGCCTTGCGTGGTGGGCGAGTACAAGGGTGTGGCACAAGATGACAGCGTGATATTTTTCAATTTCAGGTCAGATAGGGCGAGAGAGATTTCTAGGGTCATTGTGGACAAGAGTTTTGAAGGTGTCAAAAGGGCGGATGGGTTCAAGTCTGTCTACTATGTGGGGATGACCGAGTATGATGCAAGTTTGCAAGGCGTGCACACCGCCTTTGCACCCAAGGATATCAAGAACACTTTGGGAGAGTTTTTGGCGATCCAAGGCTTGACACAAGCAAGGGTGGCGGAGACCGAGAAGTATGCCCATGTGACATTTTTCTTTAATGGTGGTGTAGAGACACCCAATCAAAACGAAACCAGGGTGCTTGTGCCATCCCCCAAGGTTGCCACCTATGATTTGCAACCAGAGATGAGTGCCCCAGAGGTGCTTGAAAAATGCATAGAGCAGTTGGAGAGTGGGGTCAATGTCTTGATTGTCAATTTTGCCAATTGTGATATGGTGGGGCATACAGGTGTTTTTGAGGCAGCAAAAAAAGCGGTGCAAACGGTGGATGCGTGTGTGGGTAAATTGGCAGACAAGATTGTTGAGATGGGTGGTAGTTGTCTCATATCTGCTGACCACGGCAATGCGGAACAGATGCAGTATGAGGACGGGAGTATGATGACCAGCCATACAACTTTTGATGTGCCGCTGTTGTTGGTGGGCAAAGAGTATATTGGCTGCAAGTTGGACAAAGGGGCTTTGTGTGATATTGCTCCCACACTGATACAAATGCTTGGACTCAAACAGCCAAAAGAAATGACGGGAAAAAACCTGATTTTGAAACAAAAGAAATAAAGCCACGAACAGGGTACACGAGTGCAAAGCGTAGTCTGATGTGTCAGAATTGGCAGAGACAAGAGCGGTTCGCTTTGCAAAATAGGATGTATCCAAAGTAGGTAAGAATCATATGAAAGCAATAGATATTGTAATTTTTGGCTTTATTGCCATATCCATTTTGATTGGGTATTATAGCGGGTTGGACGGGCAAATCAAAAGGCTTGGCAAAGGTATCAAGGGTGCACTGATTGCGGGTGCCATTGTGTTTGTATATGGTGGTCCACTGATGGATTACGGTTTTGTCAAAGAATGGTTTGGCAAATTGAGTGACTTTTTTGTGAGTAACAAAGTTTCGTTTTTGTCTAGCGGATTGTTGTTTGATGTGATTAGATACGCCATCTTGTACTTTGTTGTTTTGATAGTCATAAAAATTGCTTTTGAGATTGTTGGTTCTTTTTTTAGTACGGGTAGGGGTGGCAAGAGTGAGGACACAGCCAAGAATTTGGCACAAAGTGTCAACAAACTATTGGGTGCTGTTTTTGCGGGTGCGGTCAGTGTGGGGATTGTGATGCTTTGCGTAGCGGCTGTGGTCGTGCTCAAAAATCAAGATGGACTGAGTATGATTCAAAACTCGCAGAGCAATATATTTTTGAAATATAATATTTTTAGGCAATTGTTTGGTTTGGGCTAAGAGCATTTTGGGACTCTTCGTGTGCGGGATGTGGAGATGAGTTTGGGGCTCCAAAAGTTTTTTGGATGGGTGTATAAAAATATGGGGTTGGGCAATAATCAGTGTATGAGAGTTGCTAGCAAAATGTTTATTTTTCTTGGTTGCTTGGGGCTGTTGTGTGTGCTTGTTGCCAGGCAAAACGCCTTGTTGGATTTGGGGATTGATGGGTCGCTGACTGCGTACTATGTGGGCGGTGGGCAGAGCGTGACACCCTATGGGCAGGTGGGGAGTGTGGACAAGCGTGCCTATGCATTGCGGATAGATACGACGGGTGGAGCGCAAACGGCGGAGAGGGTCAAAAAACGCTTGAAAATCACCCACGAACAACGAGAGCAAGTGGGAGAGATTTGCGTGCAATACGGATACTCTTTTTTGTTGGAAAAAGTGGAGTACGGCAAAGCACAAAAATACAATGTGATGATTGCTGTGGTGGGTGACAAAGTCGTGGTGGGATATCCCATCATTGTGGGGAGTTTTTGAGAGTATTGGGTGGCTGCAAAGGATTGTTTTTGTCAAGAGTCAAGTGCGTGCAGGTGTTTTTGGAGGGTGTCATAATGCGTACAGGTGTTTTTGTGTTGCGTGTATTGTGAACCAATGGGTAGGTATATTTTCAATGTCAGTTTTATCAATGTGTGTGGGGGGGCGTGCTTGCAATGCTTTTGACGCCATTAGGGGTTGGAGGGTCTAAGGGATGGATTGTTTTGCGAAGGTTGGCGTGACTTGCTACAAATGATGTCAATGTGCATACATATGAACAACAAAGGATGGAGTATAGGGAACTTTGCGATACCAAACCGTGTCACGCTTGCGCCGATGGCTGGGTTTGGAGAGTGTGCGTTTAGGCGACTTTGTGGGGAGTTTGGGGCTGGGTACACGACCACAGAACTTGTCAGTTGCAAAGGGATTTTGTATGGCAATGAGCAAACGCATAAAATGCTGTTTGTGCACCCTGGTGAAAAGCGGGTGGCACTCCAATTGTTTGGGGGTGAGCCACAGAGTTTTGCAGCCGTGCTTTGTGGGGAGCGTTTGGCAAAAGGGGGACAACCCTTGATGGATTGGTTGGATAAGTTTGAGATGATTGACATCAATATGGGCTGTCCTGTCAAAAAGGTGACCGGCAATCACGAGGGGTGTGCCTTGATGCTTGACTTTGAGCGGGCTAGCAAAATCATACAAGCGTGTGTCAAAAATACAAAAAAACCGGTCACGGTCAAGTTTAGGCTTGGGTACAAGATGGGGGACTTTGTGGCGGTGGACTTTGCCAAAATGTGTCAAGATAGCGGGGCAAGTGCAGTCACGGTACACGGTAGGTACAAAGAACAAATGTATAGCGGAGAGGCGGACTGGGGCAAGATTGAAAAGGTGGTGGAGGCGGTGAGCATACCTGTGATTGGCAACGGGGATGTCACTACGCAAGCACAAGCACAGGACCGTATCAAAAACTACGGGGTGGCGGCTGTGGCGGTTGGGCGTGGAGCCCTAGGGAATCCTTTTGTCTTTTGTGAAAAGAGTGAGACCGGATTGTCAAAAAAAGAGATTGCCAAGAAACACATTGCCTATATGTGTGAGTTGTATGGTGAGCGGACAGCGGTGCTTTTTAGGGTGCATTTGTCACACTATCTCAAAGGGGTGCCACATACACGGGAGTGCAAAGAGAAGGCGTGCAGAGTGGAGAGTGTAAGAGAGTTGTTGGCGTTGATAGAGAGTGTAGATTTTTGAGACAAGGGGCTTTGGTGCGTAAATATTTTGCTATATTGGTGCAAATGCTTGACAAATTGGTGTGCGTATGATAGAATAATAAAAGTAAGCAAAGCAACAAATTGCGGGTGCATTTGTAGGCACAAAGAATCCACAAATGCACGGGGTGCAACAATGCCAATGCGTGTGTAGAACAAAAGAGGGATTGAATAATGTTGGAAGGCATATTGCTTGGATTGATTGTACAGTTGGTTGTTACCCTAGGGTATTAGGGCAAGACCTTGGATATGCTGAGTGAAAGACAATTTGCAAGAGTGCAAAAGCAACATCACAGAATGCTCAGAAAAAACCAATATGCCACTTTGGAAGATGCGCTCAAAAAATTGCAAAAAGGGGTGGCGCTGCTGGCTATCTCGTTGGTTATTTTTTTGGCGTTTTATATAGTGATTGTGGCATATGTGTACACGACATTGTTTGCAACGCCGTAAAACGGATAAAAAACTTTGTGTATACTTTGTATACACAAAGAGTAAGTATAAAGTACAGACCATAAGGAGAGAGATATGAAAAACTTTGTGTACAACAATCGTACTGAGTTGATTTTTGGCAAAAGTGAGGACAAAGAAGTTGCTCAAAAAATCAAAGAACACGGTGCAAAAAAGGTGCTCGTCGTGTATGGGCAAAACAGTGTCATCAAGAGCGGTTTGCTCGGTAGAATCGTAGAAGGACTCAAACAAGAAAAGTTGGGTTTTGTGGAGTATGGTGGTGTCAAGGCAAACCCACTCCGCAGTCACGCCGAAGCTGGGGTGGCTCTTGCCAAAAAAGAGAAATGTGACTTTGTGCTTGCGATTGGTGGCGGGAGCGTGATTGATGCTGCCAAAGGAATTGCGGCAGGAGCGGTCAATCCCAAAATGTGGGATTTTTATGAGTTGGACACCAAAGTGACCAAGGCCTTGCCCATCGGCGTCGTGTTGACTTTGCCGGCGGCTGGGAGCGAGGGGTCGGGGGCTACTGTGCTTGTGGACGATGTGTCAGGCACCAACACCAAATATAGTTTTGGTAGTGATGAGGTGAGACCCAAAATTAGTTTTGTCAATCCGGTCAACTGTATGACTTTGCCCAAAGAGCAAATATCCTATGGTGCGAGTGATATTGTGGCACATATGTTGGAGAGGTACTTCAGTCCACAAACCGATGTGACCGTGACCGATGAGTTGTTGGGTGGTGCCATCCGTGCGATGCTCAAAGTGGCACCCAAACTGTACAACGACAGTGCCAACTATGAGTATTGGGCAGAGTTTTGTTTGCTTGGTACTTTGGCACACAACGATATGCTCAATATGGGGCGTACAGCCCAAGACTGGGGTACCCATGTCATTGAGAACAAGTTGTTGTCGGGTCCTTGCAATATTGCACACGGCGCGGGACTTGCCATTATTTTTCCTGCTTGGCTCAAATATGTTGCCACCAAGAAACCTAGCAAGATATTGCAGTTTGTGCAAGAGGTGTTGCAAATAGATGCCAAAGATGAAAAGGCGGCGATTGCACAAGGGATAGCAAAACTACAAGAATGGTATCAGTCCATTGGGCTCAAACTCAAAATGTCCGACCTTGGCATCCAACTCTCAGATATCAAAGATTTGGCAAAAAAACTCTTTGACCCAAATATCAAATTGGGCGGCTATGGCGAACTCACCCTAGAAGAAATCAACAAAATTTTGGAACTTGCAAAGTAGCAAGCAAAGCGACAGACAATCAAAAAGGTTGTCTGTTGTTTTTTTGTGTAGGTAGATTGTCTCAATGCAAAAACTCGCAGTATCTTTGCAACAAGCAAGAGAGTAGGTTTGGGTGAAAAGCAAGGGTGGTAGGTATTTCGTGTGGGTGTTGTGTGAGGTGGGGAGAGTGTGTTGAGGTTTGAAATGTCAATATTTGGTAAAAGAGTTGAGTGGTGAAAAATTGTTTGCTTTTTGTGCAAGAATGTGGTAAAATAATATATACTATAATATAGAATATTTGCTAGGGGTGGGGGAGACTTGCCTTGGGTGAAAACACAAAACCCGCAACAGTGGGATGGTTAAAAGACTAGGGATGAGACAGTCACAGCAAAAGTCGGTGA
>Ga0123357_10007712_pt1 | contig 13355 bp, 13 predicted proteins | sample TergutEmb28metaG_FD_89873 | JGI IMG/M metagenome (GOLD analysis project Ga0123357, IMG submission 89873) | Embiratermes neotenicus P4 segment gut microbial communities from Petit-Saut dam, French Guiana - Emb289 P4 | ecosystem: Host-associated > Arthropoda: Insects > Digestive system > Gut ...
CAAGCCTGCCTGGGCGGGCACGGGGCTGCGTAGCCGTAGCATCGTGGTCCGGACCGCCACGCCAGCCTGCCTGGGCGGGCACGGGGCTGCGACCGGCGCGCGGAACCCGGTGCCGATATTCGGTTGCCAGCTGGCCCGCGCCGGATTATGGTGTTCCGGAAGGATCAACCAGGGACGCGCCAACGAGGGAGGTGACCGCGATGCGCGACATGTCATACGCCGCCGATCGTTGGACGCCTGGTGGCGCGCTCGGCGCGCAGGCGGGCGCACCGTAGGGAGCTTCGCTGGCATATGTCAGCGTTTAGGCAGTTCGAGTAGGCTGCGGCTCCCGGCGGGAGCCGCAGCCTTTGTGTTGTAACGCCGAATCATCCGATATTGCCAACGAGCGGCCACGGGCGCAGATCAGCCTCGGTTGGGCCACCAAACTCCGTGAGACTTGCGCGAAACTCCCTGGCTTTCCGCCCGGACGCCCACGATCCCGCGCTTCCGAAACCCCGGGATTGGTGTTTCGCATCACGACGGCCGGGCCAGAACTGCGCGGGCACGCCGGCGACAGGGTGCCGGCCGCAGGGCGCCGGCGACAGAACACCAGCCACAGAACTCGTTCAGAACACATTGATGAATAGAAAGAAGCTGACCCCGACGTGTTGTCCAATCGCGTGGGCGGCTCCCAGCTGCTCGATCCGGGCGCACCGACCGGGTTCGATCCGCTCTTGAGCCGCCAACCGGCAGGGCTGCCCTGCCAAGTGAATGACGCGGACCTTTGGTTCGCGGACCTGCCCGCCGAACTAGAACTCGCCAAGGGGCACTGCCAGGCGTGTCCGGCGCGACCCGGCTGCCTGGACGGGGCGCTTCGCCGCCGTGAGCCGTGGGGCGTGTGGGGCGGAGAGTTGTTCGAGCGTGGCCGGGTCGTCGGCCGCAAGCGGCTGCGTGGACGGCCCCGCAAGACCGAACCGGTCATCGGGTGACCGGGATCGTCCGCCGGGGCCGCCATCTGCGGGTGGCGGCCCCGGCCCACCGCCGACGGCCGATCCTGGCCGTCCAGCGGGCCACCGATCACGGCCGATGCTGGCCGTCCAGTGGGCCACCGATCACGGGTCGCCCCGGCCCGGACGCTGGGTGGCCGGCTCGCCCAGCGGGTCGGCCAGCGGGTCGGCCGCCCGGGGCGGTCTTCACCACTGCGCCGGGCGAGCGCGTCAGCACCGCGACCGGCGTGCACTAGCCTCAGATGCGCCACCACCGCCCACCGCTCAGTCCGATCGCCTGGCCCGACCGCCGGCGTCGGGGGAGCCTTGATCAGGGGAGGAGCACCGGCAGGGTGCATCCCAGCCTTGAGTACGCGCTCGTCTGCCTAGTGGCGGCTGGGGCCTGCTTCTTGCTCACTCCGATCGCCCGGGTGGTCGCGGTCAAGGTGGGCGCGGTGGCCAAGCCCCGGGACCGGGATGTGCACACCGAGGTGCGGCCGCGGATGGGAGGCGTGGCCATCTGCGCGGGGTTCGCGGTGGCCATCGGATTGGCCCGGGAGATGCCGACGCTGCGCACCGCGTTCGGCTCGGGCCCGAACTTCGCCTGGATCGTGGCCGCCGCCATCGGATTGTGCGCGCTGGGCGTGGTCGACGACCGCTTCAATCTTGACGCGCCGACCAAGCTCGCGGGCCAGGTCACCGCCGCCGGCGTCATGGTTATCAAGGGCGGGGTGCAGATGGCGTTCGTGCATGTGCCAGGGATGGGGACGATCAGCCTCGGGGCGGACCTGGGCGTGCCGTTGACAATCTTGCTCACCGTTGTCTTGATCAACGCGCTCAACTTCATCGACGGGCTCGATGGCCTGGCCGCCGGCATGTCGGTCATCTCGTCGGCCGCGTTCTTTGTGTTCTGCTACCACCTGGCCACCGTCGGGATCACCGACGTGTGGGCCGCGCCCACCTTGATGACCGCCGCCTTGGGCGGCGCGTGCTTGGGTTTCCTGCCGCACAATTTCTGGCCCGCCAAGGTTTTCATGGGCGACTCCGGCTCGATGGTCATCGGATTGCTGCTGGCCGCGGCGGCCACCACCACCACCACTTCGCTCAACCCCGAGTCGCTGGGCATGACCGGCTCGTTCGCACTGCTGCTGCCGCTGCTCATCCCGCTGGCGGTGATGGCGGTGCCGTTCGTGGACTTCGCGCTGGCAGTGGTGCGCCGGATGTCCCGGCTCCAGTCACCGTTCGCCGCCGATAAAGATCATCTACACCACATGCTGCTGCGGATGGGGCACAGCCACCGGCGCACGGTGCTGTTGCTCTATTACTGGTCGGTGCTGTTGTCCTTCGCCGGGGTTGCCGTTGGCATCTCCACCAAAGCGTGGCCGGTTGAGGTGGCGGTGGGCGCACTGGTCATCGTAGGGGTGCTGCTGCTGGCTGAGCCGCGCCTGCGGCGCGGACGGCGACCAAGGCGCGATCGGGCGGCGCGCGACGAGCCGAGGCCGCCGCTCGAACCAGCCGCGGCGCGCCGGGTGGAACCAGACGACGCCCGGCTGTGGGAATCGGCCGAAACGAGCCACTGGCAAGCGGCTGCGGATCACTGCGGGGCGGTCGTGCGCAAGGCGACGGAGTCAGCAACGCCAACCAAGCCAAACAAGCCAACTAACCCAAACAAGCCAACCAAGCCAACCAAGCCGTCCGAGTGGTCGGAGCCGGCCGGCTCGGGGGAGCACCGCATGGGATCGGGTAGGTGAGCCGATGCATTTCGTCCTTAGTTTCCTGGCTGGCTTGGTGATCGCCGGCGGGTTCTTCGTGGGCAGTGTGGTGCTGGTGCGCAGGGCCGGCAAGGTCTCGCCGGCGTTGGGCTTCGTGGTCGCCGCGCTGACCTACACCGTGCTGATAGTGGGCTTCGCCGTCGTGCTCGCGGTGGCCAGCGCCGCAGTTCTGAGCAAATGGGGCTTCGCGGGCGGATTGTGCATAGCAGCCGTTATGTGGATAATTATGCAGATTTATGCCGCGCGACCCGGTGCCAAGCAGTGACGGTCGGAACTGTTAGAGTGCTCAAGACGATGAACAAACAACCATCGTCAGATCGTCTTCCCCAAGGCGGCGGTGATCCGTGGAGCGCGCTCGGCTATCTGATAGCTGGGGTAGCGTTTTATGGGTTGATCGGTTGGGGGCTCGGCGTCTGGTTGCACGCCAGCTACCTGGCAGCGGTGGGGATTGTCGTCGGCGCCGGCCTCGGGCTCTACCTCGTGGTCAAAGGGCTGCCCAAAGCCCCGCCCGCGGCCAGCGATCAACGCAAGCATGGACCAGCTCCGAGCGCCGACGGCGAACCCGTTGGCCCGATCGACGATAACCGAGGAGACGCCGAGTGAGTGGTGCCAGTGGGGTAGGCCACATCCTCGCCGCGGGGCCGGGTTTCAATGCGCCCGGACCCAGTGACTTCCGGCTGCCGGGCTTTTTCCACAGCGACAGCATCCTGGCGACCAAGTCCTCGCTGCTGCTGGTGCTCGCCGCGCTCATGGTGGTGGTGCTGTTCGTGGCCTCATCCCGCCGGCGCGCGGTGGTGCCGTCGCGGCTGCAGTACGCCGGGGAGTCGGCCTACTCCTTCGTCCGCAACGACATCGCCCGCGACATCATTGGCGAGCGCGACTTCATCAAGTACGTGCCGCTGCTGGTGTCGCTGTTCTTCTTCATCCTGGTGGCCAACCTGTTCGGGCTGGTGCCGGTGCTGCAGTTCCCGGCGTTCTCCCGGGCCAGCTTCGCCTACGCCATGGCGGCGATGGTGTGGCTGATCTACAACGGGATCGGCATCCGGCGCAAGGGCTTGGGCAAGTACGCCAAGGACACCATGGTGCCGAGCGGCGTGCCCAAGCTGATGCTGGTCCTGCTGATTCCGCTGGAGTTCCTGTCCAACATCATCGTCCGGCCGATCACGCTGTCGCTGCGGTTGTTCGCCAACATGTTCGCCGGGCACCTGCTGCTGCTGCTGTTCGCCAGCGGCGCGGACTACCTGCTCATAACAGCGACCGGGCCGCTGGTCAAACCGGCCGGAGTCCTGTCATTCGCTCTTGGCATCTTTGTCGGGTTCCTTGAGTTCATCGTCGAGGTCTTGCAGGCGTACGTCTTCACCCTGCTGACGGCCACCTACATATCCGGCGCGCTGGCCGCGGAGCACTGAGCCGACTGTGACCACGCACTTCTTGCCCTGTCTGTTCGGTGCTATCGCCGATCAGCTCAACCCGAAAGGAACAACGTCAAATGGTTGGCGCCCTAAGCACGGTTAGCCTCGCGGCTGGTTCCACAGCCGCCGCCGGCTCGCTCAATATGATCGGCTACGGCCTGGCGGCGATCGGCCCCGGCATCGGCATCGGGTTGATCTTCGCGGCGTTCATCAACGGCACCGCGCGCCAGCCGGAGATGCAGAGCCGGCTGCAGACGATCGCCATCTTGGGCTTCGCGCTCGCTGAGGCGCTGGCCATCATCGGTATCGCGCTGGCCTTCGTCATCAAGTAGGTAGCGCAGCCTTGAGGAACGGGGACGCACTATGACGGCGATCGGCTACCTAGCGTCGAGCGAACCGAACCCGCTCGGCATCACTTGGGCCGAGCTGATTCTGGTCCTGGTCGTCTTCGGCCTGCTGTTCTGGATCATCGCCAAGTTCGTCGGCCCGCGCTTCGAGCAGACGTTCAAGGCCCGCCGGGACGCGATCGAAGGCGGCATCGAACGGGCCGAGGCCGCGCAGCGCGACGCCCAGGCGGCGCTGGAGGGCTACCAGCGGCAGCTGGCCGACGCGCGCGGCGAGGCCGCGCAGATCCGTGAGGCGGCACGAGCCGAGGCGCAACAAATCGTCGAGGAGGTGCGCGCGCAAGCGCAAGCCGAGGCGGGGCGGATCGTGGCCCGCGGCGAGGAGCAGTTGAGCTCGCAACGGGCCCAGGTGGTGCGCGAGCTGCGCACCGAGATCGGCTCGCTCGCGGTGCGCCTGGCCGAGCGCGTGGTCGGTGAGCGGCTCGCCGATGAGGCCGGGGTGTGGGCCACCGTGGACGCGTTCCTGGCCGACTTGGAGAGCCAGCAGAGCGCGGGCAGCACGCCGTGACGCGAGCGGCGGGCCAGGCGGCGCTGGAGCAGCTGCGCCGGCAATGCGACGGCGCCGGGCTGACCGCCGGTGAGCTGGACCAGCTGGGCGAGGAGCTGTACGGGATCGCCGAAGTGCTGCTGGGCCGCCCCCGGCTGCGACGGCTGCTGGCCAACCCGGCCACCGATGACTCGGCTCGCGCGGCAGTGCTCACGGGCCTGTTGCGCGGGCGGGTCAGCGCGCCCGCCGTGGCGCTGGCCGAGCTCGCGGTGACGCTGCACTGGACGAGCCCCTGGGGGTTGGTGGACGCGCTGGAGGCGACCGGCGACCACGCCTTGCTGGCGGCGGCCGACGCCGACGGCTCGCTGGATCGGGTGGAGGACGAGCTGTTCCAGTTCGGGCGCATCCTCGACCCGCAGTCGCAGCTGACCGGGCTGTTCGATGAGGCGTCGGTGCCGGCCGAGCAACGGGTGCGGTTGCTGCGCCAGCTGCTGGACGGCAAGGTCGGCGCGGTCACCTTGCGCCTGCTCGAGCACGCCGTGGCCAGCGAGCGGCGGCGCGGCCTGGTGGCGGCCATCAACGCGCTGCTGGAGACTTCCGCGCGGCGGCGGTCGCGCTCGATCGCCCGGGTGGTCTCGGCGGCGCCGCTGACCGCCGCCCAGGCGGCGCGCCTGGAGGCGGCGCTGGAGCGGATCTACGGACAATCGGTGAGCCTGCGCCAAGAGGTCGAGCCGGCGGTTCGCGGCGGCCTGGTGGTGCGCATCGGCGACGAGGTCATCGACGGCTCGGTCGCGGCGCGATTCGCCGCCGTCCGCCAAGCCTTGGCGGGCACGCGATGAGCCGGCACGGCGCGGGACGGCCCGGCGCGCGGCGCGCCGCGGCCCCAGCCGGCGCGGCCCCAGCCGGCGTCGCGCCGGGCCTGGCGCCGGGTGCCGCGGTGGGCGGCCCAGCGGGCGCCGCAGTGGGCATTTCAGTTGTAAGCACAGTGATAGACGGGATGAGCTGATGGCAGAGCTGACCATCTCCGCGGCGGAGATCCGCGGCGCGATCGAGGATTACGTCGCCTCCTACAACCCTGCGGCGTCGCGCGAGGAGATCGGCGTGGTCGCCGAGACCGGCGACGGCATCGCCCGGGTGGAGGGGCTGCCCGGCGCGATGGCCAATGAGCTGCTGGAGTGCACCGGCGGCACGCTGGGCATCGCGCTCAACCTGGACGTGCGGGAGATCGGCGTGGTCATCCTCGGCGACGCCTCGCGCATCGAGGAGGGCCAGCAGGTCCGGCGCACCGGGGAGATCCTGTCCGTGCCGGTCGGCGACGGCTACCTCGGCCGGGTCGTCGACGCGCTCGGCAAACCGATCGATGGGCTCGGCGAGATCCCCGCCGAGGGCCGGCGCGCGTTGGAGCTGCAAGCGCCCACGGTGGTGCAGCGCCAGGACGTCAAGGAGCCGCTGCTCACCGGCATCAAGGCCATCGACGCGATGACCGCGATCGGGCGCGGCCAGCGGCAGCTGATCATCGGTGACCGGCAGACCGGCAAGACCACCGTCTGCCTGGACGCGATCATCAATCAGCGGGACAACTGGAAGACCGGCGACCCGCAGCAGCAGGTGCGTTGCATCTACGTGGCGATCGGGCAGAAGGGCTCCACCATCGCCGCCGCCCGGCAGACCCTGGAGCAGGCCGGCGCGATGGAGTACACGGTGATCGTCGCCGCGCCCGCGTCGGACTCGGCGGGCCTGAAGTACATCGCCCCGTACACCGGCTCGGCCATCGGCCAGCACTGGATGTACGCCGGCAAGCACGTGCTGATCGTCTTCGACGACCTGTCCAAGCAGGCCGAGGCGTACCGCGCGGTGTCGCTGCTGCTGCGCCGCCCGCCGGGCCGCGAGGCCTACCCCGGCGACGTGTTCTACCTGCACTCACGCCTGCTGGAGCGCTGCGCGAAGCTGTCCGACGAGCTGGGCGGCGGCTCGATGACCGGCCTGCCGATCATCGAGACCAAGGGCAACGACGTGTCGGCGTACATCCCGACCAACGTCATCTCCATCACCGACGGGCAGTGCTTCCTGGAGACCGACCTGTTCAACGCCGGGGTGCGCCCGGCGGTCAACGTCGGCATCTCGGTGTCCCGGGTCGGCGGCGCGGCGCAGCCCAAGGCGATGAAGCAGGTCGCCGGGCGGTTGCGGGTGGATCTGGCGCAGTACCGCGAGCTGGAGGCGTTCGCCGCGTTCGGCTCGGACCTGGACAAGGCCAGCCAGGCCCAGCTGCGCCGCGGCGCGCGCCTGGTCGAGGTGCTCAAGCAACCGGCGTCCTCGCCGTTCCCCACCGAGCGCGAGGTGATCGCGGTCTGGGCCGGCACCTCCGGGCAGCTGGACGACTTGGAGACCCACCAGGTGCATCCGTTCGAGGCCGAGCTGTTCAGCTACATCGCGCACAATCACAGCGAGATCCTGGCCACCATCGCCACCGGGGCGGCCCTGGACGAGCACACCGAGAACACGCTCAAGGCGGCGGTCGCCGAGGTCAAGGCGCAGTTCCGCGCCGAGGCCGCCTCGGCTGGCGCGCCGGCGGCGGCGCCGGCCAGCGCCGAGTCCGGCCCGGAGGGCGCGGCCTAAGCCATGGGCGCCGAACTGCGGGTCTACCGGCGACGGATCCGGTCGGTCCAGTCGACCAAGAAGATCACCAAGGCGATGGAGCTGATCGCCGCCTCGCGCATCGCCAAGGCGCAGGCGCGCATCGACGCGGCCCGTCCGTACGCCGAGGAGCTGACCCGGGCGCTGGTCGCGCTCGGCCGCAACGCCTCGATCCGCCATCCCTTGCTGACCGGGGTGGAGCGGCCGCGCCGCGCCGGGGTGCTATTGGTGACCAGCGACCGCGGCCTGGCCGGCGGCTACAACGCCAACGCGATCAAGGCGGCCAACCGGCTGTGCGAGCGCCTGTCCGCCGAGGGCAAGGCGCCGGTGCGCTACGTGGTGGGCCGCAAGGGCGTCGCGTACTACCGGTTCCGGCGGGTGCCGCTGGCCGGCCAGTGGACCGGCTTCTCCGAGCAGCCCAGCTTCGTGGACGCGCGGGCCGCGACCGAACTGGTGCTGGGGGCGCTGTCGGCCACCAGTGCCGGGGAGCACCGGGGCGAGGCGGGCATCGATGAGCTGCACTTGGTGTTCACCAGCTCGCGCACGGCGCTGCACCAGGTGCCGGGGGAGCTGCTCATCGCCCCGGTGGGCGACCTGGCCGCGGACCCGGGGGCCGGCGCGACGGCCGCGCCCGGAGGCGCGACGCCAGCCCCCGCCGGCGCCACCGCCGCGCCCGGAGCGGCTGATGGGCCGGGCGAGGCGGGCGCCGCCGGGTCCGGACCGCAGCCGGCGTATGAGTTCGAGCCCGAGGCCGAGCAGCTGCTGGGCACCCTGCTGCCGCGCTACATCAGCGCGCGGATCTTCTCCGCGCTGCTGGACTCGGCGCTGGCCGAGTCGGCGTCGCGGCGGAACGCCATGCGGTCCGCCTCCGACAACGCCGAAGAGCTCATCAAGACCTACACCCGTCTGGCGAACGAGGCCCGCCAAGCGGAGATCACCCAGGAAATCAGCGAGATCATCGGCGGCACCGACGCACTCGCCGCCGCGTCCGGGAGCGAGTGACGATGAGCGGGAGCACGGCGCGGTTCGCGCCAGCGCGTAACGCCAGCGCGAAGAGCGAAGGAGAACCAGCATGACGGTTGCCGACGAGATCGTCACCGCCGAGGAGCACACCACCGGCATCGGTCTGGTGGCCCGGGTCATCGGCCCGGTCGTGGACGTGGAGTTCGGGCGCAGCTCGATCCCGGCGCTGTTCAACGCGCTGCACGTGCCCATCGCGGCGGGTGACGGCGAGGGCGAGCAGGGGCGGACGCTGACCCTGGAGGTCGCCCAGCACACCGGCAGCGACATGGTGCGCTGCATCTCCATGCAGCCCACCGACGGGCTGGTGCGCGGCGCGCCGGTCACCGACACCGGCGGGCCGATCAGCGTGCCGGTGGGCGACGTCACCAAGGGGCACGTGTGGAACGCGCTCGGCGAGCCGCTCGACGTCCCGGCGTCCGCCCTGGAGATCAAGGAGCGCTGGCCGATCCACCGCGACCCGCCGCCGTTCGACCAGCTGGAGAGCAAGACCGAGATGTTCGAGACCGGCATCAAGGTCATCGACCTGCTCACCCCGTACGTGCGCGGCGGCAAGATCGGCCTGTTCGGCGGCGCGGGGGTGGGCAAGACGGTGCTCATCCAGGAGATGATCTTCCGGGTGGCCAAGGAGTTCGGCGGCGTGTCGGTGTTCGCCGGGGTCGGCGAGCGCACCCGCGAGGGCACCGGCCTGATCGTGGAGATGGCCGAGTCCGGGGTGCTCGCCGACACCGCGCTGGTGTTCGGCCAGATGGACGAGCCGCCGGGCACCCGGCTGCGGGTGGCCCTGTCCGCGCTGTCCATGGCCGAGTACTTCCGCGACGTGCAGGGCCAGGACGTGCTGCTGTTCATCGACAACATCTTCCGGTTCACCCAGGCCGGCTCGGAGGTCTCCACCCTGCTCGGCCGGATGCCGTCGGCGGCGGGCTACCAGCCGACCCTGGCCGACGAGATGGGCCAGCTGCAGGAGCGCATCACCTCCACCCGCGGCCACTCGATCACCTCCATGCAGGCCATCTACGTGCCCGCCGACGACATCACCGACCCGGCCCCGCACACCACCTTCGCCCACCTGGACGCGACCACCAACCTGTCCCGGCCGATCTCGGAGAAGGGCATCTACCCGGCGGTGGACCCGCTGGACTCGACCTCCCGGATCCTCGCCGCGCAGTACGTCGGCCAGGACCACTACGACGTGGCCAACCGCACCAAGCAGATCCTGCAGCGCTACAAGGAGCTGCAGGACATCATCGCCATCCTCGGCATCGACGAGCTGTCCGAGGAGGACAAGGTCATCGTCGGGCGGGCCCGGCGCATCGAGCGGTTCTTGTCGCAGAGCATGTTCGTGGCCAAGACGTTCACCGGCATGGACGGCACCTTCGTCCCGGTGCACGAGACCGTGGAGGCGTTCCGGCGGCTGTGCGAGGGCGAGTTCGACGAATACCCCGAGCAGGCGTTCTTCATGTGCGGCGGGCTGGAAGACCTGGAGCGCAAAGCCGCCGAGCTGCGGAGCGCGTGAGCCGATGGCCACCATGCACGTCGAGCTGGTCAGCGTCGAGCGGCCGCTGTGGTCCGGCGAGGCGGTCGCGGTGTACGCGCGCACCCCGGACGGCGAGATCGGCGTGCTGCCCCGGCACGCGCCGCTGCTGGCCGCGCTGGCGCCCGGCTGGACGGTGCGCATCCAGCCCGAGGGCGCGGCGCAGCTGACCTTCGCCGTGCACGGCGGCTTCCTGTCGGTGCGCGAGGACGGGGTGTCGGTGCTCGCGGAGATGGCCGAGGCCGCCGCCGATATCGACGCCGACCGCGCTCGGCGCGCGCTGGCCGAGTTGGGCGATGAGACCACCGACGAGGCCGTGGCGGCCCGGGAGCGCGCCTGGGCCAGGCTGCGGGCGGTCGGGGAAACCGTCTAGCGGCGTCGATCGGGAGCAGCGGTGCGAGAGGCGGCCGGGTGAAGATAGTCGACACGGTGGCGCTGGTGCTGCTGGCGCTATTCGTGATCGTGCTGGCCTCGGTCATCGCCCGCCAGCGGCAGATGCTGCGCAGCGCGGGCGGCATCCCGCTCGGGCTGCGGCGCGGCAACCGGTGGCTGTACGGGGTCGGCCGCTACGACGGAGCGGACCTGAAATGGTATTGGGCGATCGGCATCGGCACCCGGCCCAGCCTGGTGCTGCACCGGCGCGACATCGCCGTGCTCAGCCAGCGCCCGCCCACCGAGACCGAGCTGAAGTCGGTCCCGGTCACCGCCGTGATCGTCAAGTTGCGCGCCGGGTCGGATGAGTTGACCCTGGCGATGGCCGACGGCGCGTACACCGGGCTGGTCTCCTGGCTGGAAGCCTCCGCTCCTGCGGATGGCCCGGCCGCTGGCCCGCTCGCGCCACTCGGCCCGCCCGTGCCGTGACCACCCGGCACACCCGCGCCGTGACCACCCGTGCCGTGATGATCAAGCGGGGGCGCCAATAGTGTTGGCGCCCACGCTTGATCATGTCCCCTGTTTGTGGTGATCATGCGGTTCCGCCAACACTCTTGGCGGAACCGCATGATCATTGGCGGTGTTGGGGCCTCGGGGCCGGTCGCGGTGGCGTGCCCGGCGGTTCGGGTCGGGCGCGCGCCCATCGGGGGCTCGAGTGTCACGCCCGGCGGCTCGGCCCGGTGGCGTGCCCGGCGGTTCGGGTCGGGCGCGCGCCCATCGGGGGTCCGGTGTCACGCCCGGCGGCTCGGCGCGGCGGCTCGGGTCAGGCGCGTTGGACGGTTACCGCGCATTTGGCGGTTTTGCCGCCGTCGGTGGTGCGGACCGTGATTGTCACCTTGCCGGGTTTCTTGGCGGTGATCACGCCTTTGGCGTTGACCGTGGCCAGTTTCGGGTTGGAGGATGTCCAGCGGACCGTCTTGGTGGTGGCGTTGGTTGGCGCCACGGTCGCCTTGAGGGTGGTCTTCTTGCCGACCTTGATGGCCAGCGTCTTTTTGGACAGCTTCACCCCGGTGACCGCGCGGCGGACGGTGAGGACGCATTTGGCGGTCTTGGCGCCGTTGGCGGTGGTGACGGTGATCGTCGCCTTGCCTGGGGCTTTTCCGGTGACCACGCCAGTGGCGGAGACGGTGGCGACCTTGGTGTTGGACGATGTCCAGCGGACCGTCTTGTTGGACGCGTTGGACGGTGAGACCGTCGCTGCCAGCGTCAGCTTCTGCCCGATCTTCAACGCCGCGCTCGCGTGGTTCAACCGCACCCCGGAGGACAGGACCCCGGCCCCGGTGCCGGGCGGCCCGGACGGCTGGGAGACGGTGACCGTCCAGGTCGCCGCCGGGCTGCCGGACTGGCTGGTGAGGGTGACCACGCCGCTGCGCCCGGATGTGGCGTTGTTGGCTTGCGCGGTGATGGTGATGGTCGCGTTGCCGGTGCCGGACGTCGGCGACACGCTGACCCAGCTCGGGTTGGCGGTGACGCGCCAGGTGGTGTTCGCGGTCAACGGCGTGGAGGTCGAACCGGCCGAGGCCGAGGGCAGCGACCAGGACGAGATCCCCACCGCTAGCGAGGGAGCGATGGCGGCGCTCACCGTGTAGCTTCCGGTGCTGGAGGCGTAGCCAGCCACTTGCAGGTAGTAGACCTGTCCGGCCGTGAGCGCAACGGACATCTTGAACTGCAAGGAGCCGGCGCTGTCGTCGTCGTAACTGAGCTGGCTGATCCCGTTGGACAGGAACATCGTGCCGACGGAGTCGTTGAGCGGGTTGGTCGCCGGCTTGGACGCGGTGAACGTCCACACGCCGGTGGCCGTCGGGGTGATGCGGAACCAGTCCAGGTCCCCGGCGATCTCGATCTGCCCGCTGATTGGCGTCGCCAGGTTCGACCAGGCGCAGTACGACGAGGTGGACGAGCCGCAGTCATCGCTCACCCCGCCCGGCTGGGAGATGGCGACCGTCCAGCTGGCGGTCGGGCTGCCCGAGGTGGTGCTGAACGTGACGAAGCCGTTTCGCGGCGACCCGCTGGTGTTGGCCTGCGCGGTCAAGGTCACCGTCGCGTTGCCGGTCCCCGACGAAGGCGACACGCTCACCCAGCTCGGATTGGACGAGACCATCCAAGTCGTGTTCGCGGTCAGGGCGGTGGAGGTCGAACCGCCGGACGTGGCCGCCACCGACCAGGACGAGATGCTCAACGCCAGCGAGGGGGTGATGGTGGCGCTCACGGTGTAGTTTCCGGTGCTCGACGAGTAGCCGGCCACTTGCAGGTAGTACACCTGCCCGGCGGTCAGCGCCACGGATAGCTGGAACTGCAGGTCCCCGGCGCTGTCGTCGTCGCGGCCGAGCACAGTCGCCCCGTCGGACAGGAACATCGTGCCGACGGAGTCATTGAGCGGGTTGGTCGCCGGCTTGACGGCGGTGAACACCCAGAACCCGCTCACCGTCGGGGTGATGCGGAACCAGTCCAGGTCGCCGGGGACCTCGATCTGCCCGCTGATTGGCGTCGCCAGGTTCGACCAGGAGCAGTACGACGAGGTGGACGACCCGCAGTCATCGACGGCGCCCGCGCCCGGCTGGGTGACGGTGACCGTCCAGCTGGCGGTAGGGCTTCCCGACGATGTGCTGAAGGTGAACGTGCCGGTGCGCGCCGAGGCGCTGGTGTTGGCTTGCGCGCTCAGGGTGATGGTCGCGTTGCCGGTGCCCGACGACGG
>Ga0123357_10007713_pt1 | contig 13354 bp, 7 predicted proteins | sample TergutEmb28metaG_FD_89873 | JGI IMG/M metagenome (GOLD analysis project Ga0123357, IMG submission 89873) | Embiratermes neotenicus P4 segment gut microbial communities from Petit-Saut dam, French Guiana - Emb289 P4 | ecosystem: Host-associated > Arthropoda: Insects > Digestive system > Gut ...
AAACTAAATTCGTAAACACTCCTAAAGTACCGTCCAAATACTGACCTGTAACTCAATAGATAAGTGGTAAAATGAGATAAACTGTAAACATCTTTGAAACAACCCAATGTAAACAACTCTGTAAATACCCCGTGGTGTACCCAGATTGTAAGGCACGGGTTGAAATCAATAAACGCAAATAATAAAGTACCATTTTGCATTAATAGATTCCTCTGTATCTTTGAAACTCTGCCTGATAGAAAAATTCTGTATGCATATCTGAATGCAGCATAAAACGTACTGCTGAGTTCACCTATTGAAGTTCGTGGGCCTAAAAAAAAGTTAAATTTTGTTGTCCGGTGTTTTTTATCATTGACCTGTGCGACCAATAAAAATAAAACATTAAAATTACAGCACAAACACTATCAGTACTATAAACAATATTCAAGGTAAATAAAAAGTTCTAATAGTAAGGAGTAGTCACAAAAATAGTAACAGAAAAGAAATAAAGTCAGTTTCCTTGTCCTTATGTAATGTAGTGTTGTACGTGTATGGGGAAATCTGCAGGTCATGGCTCCTTCCACGAAAACCTCATCTTCCGACCTCGCAAAACGAATAAATGCTGCAGTATTATCAATATGTTGCATTGATTCCAGGCTTCGGTTAATTTAACTTTCTTTGCTTGCACTGTCTTGTGGTTCTCAGACATATTCTCATTCTTTACAGTGAGTGCGTAAGTTCGTTTTTCAGAATATTGGCCGTTATGAATACATGAACTCGCACGATATTCTCCAGCCTGCTTGTACGCACGCACACACACACACACACATATATATATATATATATACATCAAATAAACTCCGCAGATTACTGCCTCTCTTACTGAAGACCGCCTAAAGCAGAGAATACCAAAACAACGAACACTAATATACATCATTCCCGTACATAAACATTTGCTTAGTATCTCACAGAGAACATGGCATGTTACCATTAAAAAAAGAAATCAGTCTATAAGAAAATCGCTATTTCTTGCAAATATCGCATGAAACAAAAAATGCACTTTATGGATCAAATGCAGATTTTGTAGCGTTAAACCTCGCAGTAATATCCTAACCACCACGTTGTATGGGGATTTAAAGCAGATAAATAGTTCACAGCAACATTTGCGAATAAGATAAAGTAAACCAATGTTAAAAGTAATAAGACACGATCAAGTGTCATTTTCTGTCGTTTCGCACTTCGGCCTGTACTCACAAACACAGTAAATTTATACACAATTTAATGTACACAAAGTAGCTACTCGTTCTCTGAGGTCGATATTTGGTGTGCACAGACAGAAAGGTTTATGACACATGTTGGATCAGAACGAGTGTTCAAAATGTTCACAATCAACATCTAGGCATTCCCGAATTCGGCGGAAGAGTAAGTAGCAAACATCAACGAACACGTATCCTGGAATGACTTCACACGATCCCCTTCCCGCATTTCTTGCAATGTTTATGATTTTGCGCGACAAACTGCATTCTTCAGATACACTACACAAATGAAAGTCGAAAGGGTTTAGAAGAGGTAATACTTCCTCTTCTTCCCCTCCACCGGCCTGCAAAGATATCATCGAGAGAGCTCGCCACATTTCGATTGTACTGTGGAAGTGGCCTATTTTGTTGGAAGTAAAATTATTCCTTCCCATACATTTGATGAATGGCAGGAACGATGGCTGTCCAGAGCATTTTACGGTAGGGCGGAACAGTGACTATTCCTTCAAAAATCGACACAGGAAATGTAAGTAGAACGCAACATTAAGGCGTCTTCGCGCAACCATTGCAGTGGAAAAACGATAAGTATGACATTCTGACTATATCTTTATAGTCCTAGGTATCCAGCAACCAATGCGCATGCGTCATATTGACATCTGTTGCCTGCCTGGATCTATAATATTTTTCCACATTATGCCATAAACGGCACTATTTTCGAAAAAAGAGTTACTGAACGTAAAATGTGTTTTGATTATCTGTACAATATCCGTATGAAACATTTCTTATTCTGAAATGAACTGAGCGAGAAAAGATGAAAAATGTATATTGGTCTCTATGTAAAGTACCCGCTACTCGTGTCAGATTTTAAGGAAATTTGAATTTTCTCGACAGATCTTCGAAAAATAAAAAAAATATCAAATTTTATGAAAATCCGCCCAGTGGGAGCCGAGATGTTCCATGCTGTTGGACAGACAGACATACATGGGGACGCTAATAATCGCTTTTCACAACTTTGCGAAAGCGCCTAAAAACGGACCAACTAAACCCCTGGCTAACATTCCACACCAGGCTGTGAGTCCCGACAAATTCATCGCTGTGTCCCCACAAATGTGTCAATATCCAAGGCACCCGTAAAGGCAACTGCAAAGATTCTCTGCGTAGTTGAGCTCAAATGAGGCTTCATCGGAACGAAAAGTCTTCTTCACAAACTCTGAATCCTCGAGTACGTTTTTTTTTTTTTTTAATAATTTACAAATGTGCACCCTTTGATATGTTCATTAACGAGCGTAACAGCCTTGGAATGTACATTTTCCACGCAGCTCTCTGCAAGCGGTGTATACGTGCCCAACTAATTCCTGTCTCACGAGCACTTCGTCTTACAGAGTTTCTTGTGGTGAGCGTGTGAACTGTTGCTACATCACAGCAGAAGAGGCACGACTGGTTGATGTCCGGGCCCCATACATCGCTACTTGTGTATATTTTGTACCGCGCCGTCTGCCTCGGATCTGTCAAGAATACGTCCAATTGTTACTTTCGTTGGAGATTCTGCTGCAAATTAAAGCCGCCAATGCCTCTGGACTTCGTACACATTCTCAAACTGCCATTATCACTTCAAAGTTACCTTTCGTTGCTCTAATACCAAGCGTTCCGCCGCCATTTGGATTTACAGAATTAAAACTGTTACGTACAGCTGGTGTTCATGAGATTAGCGCTATGTTCTGAGTGAACACCACGCTATATCAAGTACATTTCATTGAGGTTCCAGAGCTAAAAGGCTTGTAATATTCTCCATTAATATATGCATATATTTTTGGAACAATCCATAGACTATGGTAGCAAAAAACGGCTATAGAAACTAAGCTGAGTAGGTATTGTAGTATCAGTCTTTGTGGAAATGCGTCCATAACATAGACGTACTTCTACACAGGAGCAAAGCTTAGGGCAAATTTTTATTTTATCAAGCAAATAACTTCGTATGCGTAAAGGCTGCTGTGCTTCTGCAACTTGTAAAGTCACAGCGATCACAGTCAGCGAAATCGTGATACCGCACACCGTAACATTGACATACCCTGCTTTCTGCCGACACAGTGTATTCACACGTTCCCTATGACTCTCACAATAAACAACATTTATTTCCCCATACATCATTTTTTTCGTCTCTCGACAGCTCCTAGTGGGCCTAGGCCTCCTCACCGATGAGGTTCCGAGCTCACACTCAGACATGCCACACTCGGTGGGACTCCTCCGAACGAGTGATCGGCCATTCGCAGAGACCTCTACCAGACAACACATAACAATCAAACAAACAATAATGTCCTGGAGGGATTCGAAGCCGCAATCCCAGTGGGCAAAGGGCTGCAAACCCACGCCTTAAATCACGCTGCTACTGCCGTCGGCCAGTGAACTTTGTTATATTGTAATTGGTTAAACGTAACCTTCTAAAATCCACTGGTTATTGTATGTACCGCCCGAGTCAACATTAACAATCCTATGTTCTGCCTACAGAGTGTATGTGCTGTTCCTTTTTGTTGTATTCACAGGCAGTGAATATTGTAGACAAAGTACAGGCAAGTGAAAGCAAAACATATCGCATACTGGTGTACGTGGACCAAGTATCCTGATATGCAATGAAGAAACTTCTGTCAGTTCTGACTGATGATTATTTGCCAATGCCAGGAAATATAAAGTTCATAAATTCAAACTTGAAACTGGATTATTGAAATTTCAAAGTACCGCTTTCCAATGGAGGGGTTTTATGTCATGTCGGCTACAATTTAACGAAAACTGACAAGCGCACCCGCAGAACTGAGCTATTCAATATGAGAATGAATTCATATCAGACGCCAATAAAGCGACAGAAGTTATAAAGCTGAGAACGATGTTTGATAAATACAGCATAAGTTGAGAAGTCTGAGTTCCTGTGAAAAGCGAAGCAGAGGGCTCTACCGAACTTAGACGATCCATCAGTTATCTTCAGTTAACACCTGATAAACATATAAGCTTACTTCACACTTTTCGACAGCGATTTAAGATCAGTCTATCAAAAAGAGATAAATTTAAAGGTTTATGACCAAAATGCCGCCGGAAGATTCAGGCAGACGACACCAATGGTCGCGCCGTCTAAGGCGCGAGTCTTCGGCCGTTCGCTTGCTGGTTCGAATCCTGCCGTGGGAATGGCTGTCTCTTGTGTTTTGTTTTGTCAGATAAAGGTCTACGTGACAGGCCGATCCTCCGTTCAGAGGAGTCCTATCGAGTGTGTGTCACTGAGTGTCATCTGGCGCAACAATAACCCACTATACCTATAACGAGTAAGTACACTACAAGAAGTCAGACTAAGAAAGGAACAAAGAAAGAAAGAAAGAAAGATTCAGGTATATGTCAATGGGTAGGGGTTATTTGTAGACATCGCAGCTCGAAATGGACTGTGTTAAAGACGGAATGTTGATGTTGCTCATTCGAGCAGTGTTTCCACAGTTAAAATCAACGAAAGGAACTAAGGCTGCAGCCAGACAGTTTTAAAGGTCCCTAAGAAGTGTTTCGTTACAAATGACAGTTATTCTAATGCTGAAAAATTGTTACAGTGAAGTGGGCAATTTAAAGTCCACTTTTATATTTGAAGCTGTTATTATAAACCCTTAATTTGTCAGAATTATACTCAAACTGATACACTGCTTTACTTTTTACTCGAAATAAATTGACACTCTTGCCAAAGAATTCCAACACGCTCCGTCTGGGACAAGCGGTATACACGTCCTAGCTTAGCACCTTCCCTTTTGCGATCGTTTGGCAACTTATCAAAGTCAGGTTGCAGAAATGGGCCTGTTAGCTTTGGCATGTCTCTCAATTTGTGTCTGTCCGCAAATACCAAGTCGAAAACACCTAAGAGAATTAAAAAAAAAAAACTTTATGCTTGTGCATTTATTGTAACGGGGCGACAGATTACAATTCTGGTAACTTTGTACAGACAGATAACGGACACTTTATGGCTCGCACGAGTTGTTGTTGAGAGCAACTTATCGCGCATTTCGCTAAATATTTATCGAAGCGAAAAATGTTTTTTGAGATAAAATTTGCAACAAAAACTAAACACGCATTTTGCACACCACACAGTTTTCTTTAAGACTTCTGATTTTCAAAATATTAGAAAAAAAAGTGGCTGAGCGTGACAAAGTCAATACATGTATTAATTCCTGACTTTAACAAAACCACGTTTTGCTATACGATGTCACATAGTTAACTACACAGGTCCACCAACGTTTCGGAGAAACCCGCTTAATCCCTTATCTACTCTGAAGATGGACGTAAGGGTTTCATCCGGATCTATGGTGCCGATGTGACAGACATCATAGTGAAGCAAGACACAAGACAGTAACCTTCACATTCACTGCAGCGAGAACCTTAGAACTTAGTGTAGCCGAACATTTTTGGTACAGTACATGCATCAGGTCGAGCGATTGCTGGCCTCAGTTACGGGCGGTTCAGAGGCATCCATTATAAATTTCACTGTCAACTTCCATCCAAGGAAACGTTAGTGATAGGTAAGAAGGGGCGGATACAGAGTTCTTTGATTGGGAAACCCGGTTAGTGGAAATGGACTAAAATCTAACAAAAGCAGACTTCCCACACAAGACCAAAGTAAGAAAAGGAACTTTCATACTGACGCGGGCAGTCAAGTAAGAGAGCGGTGTGAATGAGGTGGTGCATAGTGTGGGCACATAAAACAACAGGTTATTAGTTTTGGTGTGAAGTGACTTTTTGTTAGAATATTATTTTTATTTGACTAACTCGGCAAGAGCAGACTTTGCACCTCAGATACAAATAACTAAATAAGAAAGTAGTGAGGAATTTTTATTCGATTCGATGAACCCCACCCGTATCCCATAAGAAGTTTCACCTACCGTACTGAGCACGTCGCGGCAAACGAAGTACATGGGGAGATCGTATATATTATGTATTCGAAATTGGTCTTCAAGTTACAGCACTCCACTATTTTACGGGTCTTACAAGTAGCAGCAACAAGGTAGAAAATGTACGTGCGACGTCTAACTTTGCGGCGCTTCTAATCAATACATCCTGGACACTTCTCATATGGTCGGAAGAATGAATTAAATTCATTGGGGGGGATCACAATGTTATTTTTCAAAATTGCAGATACGTTACAGAATGTCGTCGCTATTAGTAGAGTCTGTAATTAGTTTCTTTAAAGAATTGATTTTTATGCATCAACGATTGATTGTTAATGTTTTAAATTTAGCGGCTGTAACTTCAAAATATCAGATGGTCGAAACATTTCGCAGCTGTTGACTTACACAACATTTCTTGCACAGCGTGTATACATATTCGTAACCTGTTTCTCTCTCCACTCCTAAATCCATCCATCCATCCGTCCGTCTATCCCCCAACCAATGACCCATCTATCAATAAATAATAAAATAATAATAAACAAATAATACAAATAATAACATAGGCAGTGGCTCTCTAGACTGTGCAGTACACACACGCATCACGGGCAAATATGCTGCCATAACACCGACTACGTCCATATCAACGGACACGATAGAATCATTACTGCAATTTTAGCCAAGCACTGTATTGAGCTCCCTGATGATGAATCCCTTCTGATCCGAAATATGTTGGAGCAATTTTAAATATTTTTAAATATTTTATAATAATTCTAATCGTTTCTACTAATTATATATTTGTGCATCTGTTGGATAATAAAGTGTTTTAATCTTCATTGATGCACGGTACAAACATGAAGAACATGAAGATCAATAAATCCACAAATCAAGCAATCCATCAAATAGTCTGACATCTATCAGTTCAGACACTCATCTACCTTCTGTCTGTCTGTCTACCTACCTTCCTACCTGCCTACATGTCTGCCCATCCATCCATCCAAGCAACCATTCTTCCATCCACCCATCCATCCATCCGTCTCCTTACGGCGCAGATTAATTATTAAATATAAATATTCCCAGAGTATTGAATTGCAATACTGAAATGATGAAATGTAATACTGAAATGACGAACTCAATAACGCACATTGTTTTGGCTTGTAGAAACCCCGTTTACTGAAATATTTCTGTTCATTCATATTCTAAATTAGTAAGGAACTAACTTATGCGAATTATACTAGTACTAGAAGTTTGATGTGCAGACTACATCATCTTTCACCAGTCTAGATCATAACTCACCACTCTTATCTTCTATGTACATCACTCCACACAGCAATGTTTAACTCGCTATATCTTATATCCATCCCTACTTTACTATCTAACTGTGAATTTTAGCCAAAAACTTTACGATGTCTAACTCTGGAGTAAATTGGACACAATTCTTTCGGTATTCTTATTCTCACCACCACAAAGATGGCTATAAAATGGCCGAAACATGTCAGTGGTCACTATCAATTAAAATTACATTCACATCCGAGTAAATTTGTTGGTCTTTCTTAATAAATGTTATGCATTATGCCATATTTATAATGTTTAGCCTAATATCCTGGCGTGCAAATAGCAACTTTCTTGCTCCGTATCATGTTAAGGCCTGTCCTACTGTACAGCATTTTTGCAACTAAGATTATGCTGCAAACAGAGCGATTTTCGGAAAGGTATATTTCATATGAAATAAGGTCTATGTGTTTGATTTCTCTACATCTCATATCTGAAACTTTACTAAATCCACGTAGAATACACCGAGATATCATAAATTATTTACGTATTCGCGTAGAGTGCCTGTCATTTATGCTATTGTAACCAAAACTGTGTTTGCTCGAGGGAATACAGTAAAACCCGTCTCTACAGAATGCCAGCCCAGTTGTTCCATGTGGACAGACTCACGTATACTGGTAACAGAACGCTTTTGGCTACTCCGAGATCGCGCCTAAAATGCGTTGTTCCGACATGTAACTGGACCCAACCGTTCAACGAACATTTGACTTTCAGTAATGGTTACGTCAGCTTTAGTAGTTGCTAAGCAAGGAGATTGGACTGGAGGTGTATGCTGACACAACTACGTACATGGTCATGTCTAGAGACGAGAATACAGAACAAAGTCACAATACAAATATTGATAGTAGTTCCTTTGAAAGGGTGGAAAAGTTCAAATATTTGGGAACAAACTTAACATATCAAAATTCTATTCGTGAAGAAATTGGAAGCAGATTGAAGTCAGGGAATGCTTGCTATTATTCGGTGCAGAATCTTTTGTCTTCCAGTTTGCTATCCAACAATTTAGAGATTACGATGTACAGAACTATAATTTTGCCTGTTGTTTTGTGTAGGTGTGAACCTCGTTAGCTCGCATTTAGGGAGGAACGTAAGCCGAGAGTGTTTGAGAAATTGGTGTTGAGAATATTTGGGTCTCAGAGGGACGAGGTAACAGGGGAGTTGAGAAAAATACATAATGAGGAACTTAATGATCTCTACTCCTCACTAAATATGGCTCGGGTGATCAAATCGATAAGAATGAGATGGGCGGGGCATGTGGCACGTATGGAGGAGAGCGTATACAGGGTCTTGCTGGGGAAACCTGAGGGAAAGAGACAACATGGAAGACCCAGGTGTAGATGGGAGGATAATATTAAGATGGATCTTCAAGAAGTGGGGTGTGTGGGCACTGATTGGATCGATCTGGCTCAGGATAGGGACAGGTGACGGGTTCTTATAAACTTTGTAATGAACCTTCGGGGTCCATAAAATGAGGGGAATTTCTTGATTAGCTCTGAACCAGTTAGCTTCTCAAGAAGGACTCTGCCCCAAGTCAGTAAGTAAATTAATGTGTAAGAAATTACCTGACATTGACTTCCACTAAATTTACTTACTGTGGGTTAAGTACAATAACCAAAATATAATGACTGTAACCTACAGCATTGTTAAATATACAGCACAGTAGATATGTCAATCTACAGACGAATTATGTCGTGAAATAGCGACGAATACATTATCCTGTGCGACAAATGGAGTTGCTGTGTTTCTGTGGCTAAGAAGTCTTTCACACGTCATTCACTCACATTTAGTTCCCCGGTAAGACTGCAGGGAGATTACCTCCCTCGTCCCCATACATAATCTCGGTCTGGTGCTTAGGCACACAAGGCACTGTAATATTTCACACATATTACTGGTTTTTATTGACATGTTGAATTATATTTCCACAGTCTACAAAACTCCTGCATCTAGTTCTCACTGTAACTTGTATCTTTCGTCTATTAACTGTTTATTGATAGATGCTATACTTTGTCATTGTCAGATCTAAGTTATAACAACGTCTCTGTTCATTTAGAATTCCGTTACGTCATCTGATGCCAAAAACCTGGAACATATCCAGCAGAAGCTTGCAGCTCTATGACACAACAGTTCCTTTGCTCCCTCTATTACAGTAAGGCTAATGTTGTAGATTATTTAAAGTTTCATGCCTTACGTGAGAGAAGATATCGCCCTAAAACAGTGTTGTTGTTCAATTTCACCTAACTTTGAATTTTTCCCTCCCGTTTTTATTCTGCTGGTGATCGATAGCCTCGGAATTCCAGAAATTTCTAGGTTCTATTGTCCAACTAATGCACTCAATTATGTAAAATCGTTAAACAGTTAAAAACCAATTAAAATTATAAAAGCCGCTCCAACATGTTTCGGTTCACATAGGAACCATCATCAGCGAGCCACAACCAGAGCTTAGCTAAAATTACAAGTCTTGTTCAACTGTGCGTGTCGGTACAGAAGTTGTCAGTGTCATGGCGGCATATTGTGACCTGGTGTGCGTGTGTATGGTTCACTGTGCAAATAAGTACTTATTTGCACAGTGAAACATACACACGCACACCAGGTCAGAATATGCCGCCATAACACTGACGACGTCTGCACCGACGCACACTGTTGAACTAAACCTGTAATTTTAGCTAAGTACTGGTTGTAGCTCCCGGATGATGGTTCCTGTGTGAACCGAAACATGTTGGAGCGGCTTTTATAATTTTAATTAGTTTTTAACAATTTAACGATTTTACATAATTGAGTGCATTAGTTGGACAATAAAGCATTTGATATCATTGAAGCACGGTATAACTATGAAGATTCTAGGTTCATCTTTCGCCTGTCGTGCAGAAATTGTCACCTAATGCATGTGCATCAGCTGCTAAAGCTGTGGTACAGCTACTGATATATTTACAGAATATGAAGCCTTAATTATCCATACTTTACACAAATCCGTGTACACTTAATTAATTTCCGTGTTTCAATTGGGTATAATTATGTATTCTACCTTTCCCTCGTCGTATTTCTTGTCTGCTGTTTATGTGTACATAATCATGTATACATAATCATGTGTACATAATCATGTGTACAGCCTGCGTTAAGTTTCGCATTACAAACAAATAATTAAATTACATGTTACAGTATAATAGAATAAAATTAAGAATATACACTTCGTTAGCTGCCCTGATGGAACAACACAGAATGCACGAGTCCGAGATAATGTACGGACTTGAAAAGAGTGACACAAGCGCAGAGAAGAGTTGTATAATTTTGAGCTTCATATATTTTACTCTGACAAAGTCAAGAAGGTTAAGATGGACAATGGCTGTAGCACGTAGGAGCGTTAGATCAGAAACAGAAAATGTCATATATCCTGAAGGTATTTGGTAGCCCTAGGTGTAGATATGAGAACAGAATTTAAAGTGACCATTGGCGCCAGGGTGTGAAGGGAAATCAGAGAATTCTATTCAGAGCGCAGTGATGGGATTTTGCGACACGATTATGATCGGTCATCAGCGAAGTCGGAGAATGTCTTGACCTACTGAGCTTCAACCGAATGGTCCTGCTCCAAGCAACAGCCTGTTCTGTTGCTTGTCATAGTCTCCAGCGACCTCATCTATTTACATAGACCACATACATCTGTTGGATCTGATTATCGAAAAGGCAAGAAGCAGTGTCAGTGCTTAAAGGAAGCTTCAACACTGTGCACTATTCACATAAGATGTGGTTACGATCTACGATTAGCTGATGATGTGATTTTACCCACTTTCAAATTAGAACTCACAAAATGAAGACGACACGATAACGACATGTTTACAATTGTCGATACGATGTGATGGCGACTCGGCGTGCTGTCTCGTCTAACGTTAAGTCGTAAACAAATCGTCACAGATGTATGACTTGTTCCACAGAAGTCGGAAGGATCATGGGTTTTACAGTGATGTGTTAGGTTAGGTTAGGTTAGGTTAGGTTAGGTTAGGTTAGGTTAGGTTAGGTAAAGTTAGGTTAGGTTAGGTTAGGTTAAGTTAGGTTCGGTTACTTAAGGATGTCTGAAGAAGCAATTGGTGAACTTGTGGGGCTTTGTGTGGAAGAATCCATTTTCTATGGCTGTAAAAGTCTTGGTTATACAAGGAAGGACAAAACTGATCTAGTGTGGGGAAAATATGGGGAAAGTTTCAGATTAATCACTAAATATACTACTGCAAATTTCCTTGTATGAATAATTCATTTAGTAAACGAAAAAATGCACTATCTAACACAGACCAATAGGGTTTTCCCATAGATAAAGTGTATTTTGCTGGTTGATTTATTTATTGCAGGGAAGATAATTTATTGCTGAAAGTACCCTAATTGCTCTAAAAACGCAAAGCAGGCCTTACTAAGACTGGTATTAAAGTACTGTTTCTCTTACAATTTATGGCAAGTGTCGCACTGATGCAGTGCGTCTTGTCTGAGCAGATCTCCAGTGTGTGAGGTCCATATCGTGCCGTATGCATCGTATCTCTATCGGATCGAAATCGTATCACAAGTAGCGTCAGGCATTTCTGAGCAACCTGCTACACGTGTCTTCAGAGTTTAAAAATTGGTCGTGAAGACGGAAACAGCATGTTTGTTGAAACGTATCTACCAGACTAAACGACATCAAAACCTAGAAGTTCATAATATGAACGTGAGTGATTTGTGACACTTTAATTTATGGTGACAGGTAACACGACGGATGTGTCACAGCGAAAAGACGATGGATAATCTTACCCCTTCGGAAGCTGTCAGGTCTATCTCACTCACGTCAAATTTTACCTTGAGCTTCGATAAAGAATAGGCGGCCGAGGATGACTAAAATGGGTGATGACCCAGTTTGGTGGTCGTGCGAGGGGCTGGAAACTCCTCACCCTAAAATAACCAGGACTTCACAGGATGTAACACTAGGCCTTTGACTAAGAACTACTGTATAAGAGGATACTGGAAAAAAATATATGAAGTGCAGTTTCATCATTTTACTGCTAGCCATATATTACGGTTAAGAAGTCAAGGGGAATAGGGGGAGGCCCTGATACACGAAAAATACACAAAGTGAGAGTAAAGGGCAAATTAGATAACAATATACATACGAAAAGATAATATTAAAATTGATCTTAAAGAAGGATGGTTACGTGTGGACCGGATTTACCTGACACAGGATTAGACACAGGACTGGTCTTGTAAAAATGGTGATAACTAAACGGTTTCCAAACGATGCGGGATTTCTTGACTAGATGTTGAACTACGAGCTTCTCCTAACGATTCTATTCCACGAAATTAAGTGCGATTGAGCAAAGCATTAAACATGACCGTCATTCATAAGACTTCTTTTCTTTAATTCCTTCTCTCTGTCTCTAGTCTTCTGAGAAAGTGTTTCGGCATCTGCTCTTCACACCGTCTGCCCTTCGCCATTTGCAGCTGACAGGAAACGACGTAGCAGTTTCTCTCAAACCTTCGCCATTTTTATTGGCATATATTTCTCCTGTCATGGATTTTGCTGTCATTCATGCCGTTTCTACAAAGTGTCTCTTTTGCTGAATCTAATGAACTTTGGAACGGAAGTGACGAGGAGTTTCGTCACTACGCTATTAAACTTTAAGTGCCGATTCAGGTCGAAGTCCCAAACGGATGTCTGGGACTTTAGCCTGCTTCAGCCTGCAACACGGATACCACTCCAACCCAACCACACCGAAACTCCAACACACATCGAACCAAGAACAATACGATGAGTGCGGTAATTCAACAGAATAGTCGCAAGCTCCTGATGATGGATATATTAATGTCCGAAACATGTTGAGCACATAAGAAGTTAAATAAAATAGCAAGTGACATCAAGTTGGTCTTTTATTCTTC
>Ga0123357_10007714_pt1 | contig 13352 bp, 5 predicted proteins | sample TergutEmb28metaG_FD_89873 | JGI IMG/M metagenome (GOLD analysis project Ga0123357, IMG submission 89873) | Embiratermes neotenicus P4 segment gut microbial communities from Petit-Saut dam, French Guiana - Emb289 P4 | ecosystem: Host-associated > Arthropoda: Insects > Digestive system > Gut ...
AACTCACCTGCATCTCGTAAGACAACCTGAAGATGGCCTATAAAGGCCGAAACATGTAGTTGTAATAAAATAAGTCAATAAATATACTTATATTGACACAGTTGTGTTAGACTAGAATCCAACTTAAGCTAATTCACACACAACGGGGATGACACACTTCCTAGATTCAAAGGTTTAAACTACAGAATGCAAGGTGCATGGATTAAACAGAATGTCCCTACTATTTATATTTGATATTGTATAATTGGTTGATTTAACAGACATTAGGAACAGGTGTGTCCACTAAATTTACATTTTTTTCGGATTTAGAAAAGCCCGCCATTACTAGATTTCACTGGCAGAACAAGAATGTTCCACCGCGATATGATTTGCTGTGACGTCACCTGCCGTGCAGCATCTGTCGACAAAACCAGCACAACCAAAAACACACTCCGTGAGTCACATTTCAGATGATTGACCAATAATGTCATGTGTGGTACGAGGCTGCATAACCTGATGGAAACTGAACAAATTTTCGGAGAAAGCTGCTGTTTCCTTTTCTTCCAGTCTAAGAAGATGGAGACGTCGGGAGCCTCCAAAGGAAGTGGCGTCGCTTTCCATAAGAATAGATGATACACTCGTACTGTATTTTATCAGTGCAATTTACCAATCCCCTTAGATGGTTCAGTGCCCCTTGAGTGACAGCCAGACATGCTCCAGCCTAGTACACGTGCTGTGATTTCTGTTATGGCGCATCGTTGTACAGTCCTCTTGAAGGTACTGCTACAACGCCAAAGCTTGTTCATTCCTCAACGTCTGAGAGGAGGGAGCACCAAAATTACGTTTGTGCCAAAGAATATTTGAAAAGAGTCCAGAACTTACTTACTTACTCCATGGAGCAGAGTCCTTCTTGAGAAGCTAACTGGTTCTGCAGCTAGTCAAGAAATTCCCCGCATTTCACGGAACCCGAAAGTTCATCACCGTATTCACAAGTGCCCGCCAACTGTCCCTGTCCTGGGCCAACTCCATCCAGTCTCCAACCCCTTCCACTTCCCAAAGATCCATCTTAATATTATCCTCCCATCTACTTCTGGGTCTCCCCAATGGTCTCTTTTCCTCAGGTGTCCCCACTAGAACCCTTTGCACACCTCTCCCCTCACCCATACACCCTACATTCCCCGCCCATCTCATTCTTCTCGATTTTACCACCCGCACGATATTGGGTAAGGAGTAAAGGTCCCTAAGCTCCTCATTATGTAATTTTCTCTATTCCCCTGTTACCTCGTCCCTCTTAGGCCCACATACTCTCCTCAACACCCTGTTCTCAAACACCCTCAGCCTACGTTCCTCCCTCAATGTCAATCGTCCATAACATCTATATTGTTGCATCTTGTTGGTTTTCTTTTCTCACGCTTTACTCACGATGCACGGTCACAGGAACATAAAGCGTCCATAACATTGTTTTAAAGTTTTTACCCGATAATCGCAAGGTTACATGATGACTGCGAACCGAATCTCTGCACAGTGCCGTCACCTGTGTTGAGACAGAACGAAAAAGATCCGATTTCATTATTGCAGAATTAGACGAGACGCAACCGATCCAGAACAGAAAGCAGTAACAGACTACAGTGATACCTCGGCTAACCAAGATAATTCGTTCCGGAATCACATTCGTTAGCCGAAACGTGATTTCCCGTAGGGTTCTATAGAAAATTGTTTAATTAGTTCTGGATGCTGCCCACTATTTAAATGTAAGTTTTATAAAATAGTAAAAAGCACACTATAAAAGGGCAAAAACTCACCAAATGCTGAGATGAACAGCTACCCATTTGGATGAAAGAGAATGGAAATTTGAATGAAAAACTGACGATCTTTACACTACTATACTGAAAATATATTAACAGTACACTTTATACTTTTAAACTGAAAATACGTACACAACGTTTTTACTACTCTTCTTCCAATTTTTCAAAGTTTATTCAAGGTAAGTCTCCTCTTCTTCAGTAGCTGGCCTCTTGTGGTCAGCTCATTTCTTTGTCACACACATACAGACGGAAAATATAAGCTCCTGGAATGGCCCGACCGTTCATGTTTGCTGCTTTATGTTAGCGCGCGCATCCACTAAAAAATTCGTTAGCCGAATCCGTATTCGTTAGCCGAGTCCGAAAAACAGCGGAAAAACCCTTCGTTAGCCGAAAAATTCGTTAGCAGGGTCACTCGTTAGCCGAGGTATCACTGTATACAACAGACTGCCGCTGAAAGGTTCTCGACGTAAAATTAGAGAAAAAGAAGTCTATGTAGGTTGGTATCCAGTTACCGAAATGCGGGCAAGAATTTTAACATAAAGGCGGACATTAAATACTTTGAAACTGTGGCGAAGTTCTGGGAACATTGGTAGCCAGTCAGAGTTGCGTTCATGAAAGTTGTAAGAGTAGACGACATACGTTTGTGGAATACTTTGTGCAATTCAGTTACGAATATCTTTTCTTCGCGTCGTCTTCTTTCCATAAAAGGTTCAAAATAAAACATAAAAAGCTGTACTTTTAAATGTTGGTTCTTATGGTTGTGTAGGGCTGGTAATGGCTGAGAACACGGTACTGCGAATAAAATTTGAACCTACAAGGGAGGGAAGTAATATGAGTGTGGATAAAATTGCACAGTGAAGTGCTTCATAATTTTTATTCTTCGCTTAATATTTTTAAGATGGTAAGATAGAGAGGGAAGTCATGCACTGGGTTTATAACACGAATTATAACGAAACGAAATGCGTATAGTGTTTTAGTCCAAAGAACAGAAGGAAAGAGACCTGCCGGAAGACCGGGGTTTAGGTCTAAAGTGAATAAATATACCGCCAGTCACAACTCGGGTTTGTGTGGTTATTTGTTTTACTTTATACTACATGTTTCGGCCTCTTTTGGCTGTCATCAGGTGCATTTAATCACAAAAATACTAGAATGAAGGATTCTGCTTCTTTGTGATTAGATACGCCTGACGGTGGCCAAAAGAAGCCGGAACGTGTCGTATAAAATATAATAAATTGCAGTATGTACAAGAGTATTAGTTGACGCTATATCTATTCATTGTAGTGTGCATCTTTCAGGACGGGATGTACGAACTAAAGTGTAGTTTTAGGCCTGTATGGGAGAAAAATGGGCCTTAAATAGGGCGGGATTCATCTTTCTCCGGATGAAGACCAGTGGCAGGCTATTGCGAATATGGTAATAAGACTTTCAGTTCCATAGGGGACGGGGATTATTTCCTGTGCAGCGTAGCGACTATTTTTCAGAAAAAAATTCTGCAGCTTGGAGTACGTTATCACTATATTGTAAATGAGTGTATTTAGACATAGTGTTAGGTAGCAACTTCATTCTTATGTAGAATGTGAGACAGTAGTGTACGGGCCTTGTAAGATGCACTCCTGTTTATTGGACCGTGAATCAGAAAATATTGGCAGTCACATGTTAGACGTTAATATAAGGGATGATAATTTATTTTTCAGATTTTGCGTTTATTACGCTGAATGCATATACGAAAAATATATAATACGTATGTAGCTGCATTTATCCCAGCAGTTAATGCGAAGGTTGCATATACCGTCTGTCACTCCGCAAGTTTCATTTCAACCACTACTCGAAGAATTGCGACGAAATTTTGTTTTTGATACATGATTTAAACGTTGTGGAGTAAATATTAATTTGGTTCGTATTTGGTGCAGTGCAACACTAGCTAACATGAAGGTCGAACAGAGACTAAAATGTTATCTAAAAATACTCTTGGTACGGAAAGATAGCACATGAAGTGACATGTAATTTTCTTGGGTCTAAGACTTTACTCCGGTGTATTTTGGGTTGTGGCGGAAATATAAGATAAATCAATTTCTGATATATATTTTTAAATTTTTACTTGCCGTTGTTCGTTGTAATTTAATGGATAAAATAACAGCAACCCCGCCAACACAACTAAACTTCTACATTCTTTAACATAGCTACATGTTTCGACCTTGCAAGGTCATCATCAGCCTAGCATTAGAGCACTTTAAAAATATACACAAAACTGCAAATGCTAGAAATGAGACCTCATTTTTACAAAACTTGGTCTCATATTTTCATGCGGGTTTGTAAGTAGGTTAATTTATTTTATCTGCTTTAATCCCATTAACGCACTTGTAAACTAGCAATTAGGTATGAAGTCAATAACACAACTATTGTTTAATTAGATGTTATATTCTAGGTCAAAGGACTACATGTTTCGGCCGGTAGTGGCCATCATCAGGTCTTTGTCATTCGACACACTTAAGATTATTTATATAATTGTGTGGCGGCGTGTTTGATGAGGAGATCTCTACATCAAGGCCTTTGTTTGAGTATAGTGTATCTATATTGAGTGTGTGGGGGAACTGCTTTATAATACATACGTAAATGTATGCTTTAGTAATATCAACAAATCGAAGAAACAAGGACCAAAAAAAAACCAAGAAACAAATACAACAAAACAAAACCAGGGGCAAAAAATCATAAAACACAAAAATTACAGAAGAATCTAACTAACAATAGCTGTGTTATCGACTTCATACCTAATTGCTAGTTTATACTACACAACGGGGATGGCACAATTCAGAGCACTTATAAAACCACGTGAAAATATGAGACACAATTTTGTGAAAATGAGGTCTCATTTCTAGGATTTTCAGCTTAGTATATCTTTTTAAAGTGTTCTAATGCTAGCCTGATGATGACTTTGTAAGATCGAAACATGTAGCTATGTTAAAGAATATAGAAGTTTAGTTTAGTTATGTTGACGGCGCTGTTATTATTTATTTTATCATTTCCGGCATTGTTGCAGTGTTATTGTGTAACGCAGTTATCTGTCTAGTGTCAGCATAGCTACAAATTAAATAGAATGTACGCATACACGAGGTCAATGATGATGTCAAGCAAACTAAAATGTATAAGTTACAGATGATCCACCTTTACTTTAACCTGAGAACTGCGCTTTTCTGTGTTATTACGCAGCGAGTAGTGGCAATTTCTTACGGACTTTTCGCGACAACCTGTTGGTCCAAACTTCAGGGGAGGATTCTTAACCCCCGGAGATGGGACACATAGGTTATCCCGAAACGTCGGCAGTAAATTACCGTTACTCGCTGCGTAGTAGCCCAGAAGAGCGCAGTTCTCATCTACTTCATGGTGGAAGCCTGAAATCATGCATATTATTTTATCCAGTTTGTTTTGCCGACAAGGTTACAGTTAGGAAGTTGAGGACTTGCGAATCGCAGGGTATTTTTCAGATTACTTAATAAATATTTCAAACACACGGTAAACTGTTAAGTTGTGAGACACATAAATCTGTCACTTCTATTTAGAATAGGAATTAATATGAACACCATTGGACGGAATCTATTACTGTATGTAGTGATGAAGGGGTAATAAAATTGACTGGATTCAGTCTAGCCCCTAGGTTAAGAATGTGTGGAGATGGACATCCACTCTTCGGTTGTGCCTCTGGTGCAGGGTATGGGCCAGTGATGGGCTCATATGAACACGTTATTGAACTTTCGCATTAAGAAGGCAGGACATTGGAGTGTCTTAGTCCACATTAGCTTTCTAGGAAGGACTCTTCTGTCGAGTTATTTACTAGGTTGTTTGGTTTGTTGGTTCTTTATCGACTCGTTGGAACCCCTACATGATATGAAGATCAATTCCAACTTTTTCTTTTTTTCAGTTAATTAGAGAACGGTTAATCCTACGTAAGAAAGGCCAGTAACACAGCATGTATTTGTATCTGTAGGTTTAGTTTGAAACTTTTCTTTAATGTGGTACTTATTTCACAAAATACGGTGAAAATTATTTATTATTCCTTGCAGTGCTTTTATCTGTAATGCGATTATCCTTGAAGCCGTTTATTTGTAAATGACGTAACGGAACATCCAGGCTAATGCACAACATAAAATTGTCAATGACACATTTGGAACATGTGCTTCTGTATCTTTAGCTTGTGTCATGAGTCGTGCTAAAACTAGTCATGCCACTGCAAACTGCGTTTCAGCTGTTGTGGAAGAAATAATAATAAACACTACTGCACATGCACCTTCGCTATAAACAGTACTATCACGGTACCAGTGTTGATTGCTGGTTTTATAGCCCATACACATATATAAACAAAAACAATCCCTGTACAGGCCCAGAGGGTTTCGGGAAATTTCGATACAGTCGGCACGTGAAGGTGGTAAGGTTGTCAGTCCTACGCACGGGCCGTCTTTACCTCCCCAAGCGGATTATGGCAATGAAAAATTCCAATGACACCGTCGGGAATCGACCTTCCTGCGTGGAGATACAGCTCCATTTATTACTAATCTCAGCAGTTTTTACGTTATACCTGCTATATCTCCGAGAAAGCAGCTCACAATACCCATTGAATAAGAAGCTGTGTAGGTTGCAGAGCCGGCTGGGTCGAAATACAATAGAATACAGCCCCTGTCTCTGCCCGGAATCAAATCCCAGTAACCTGTAGCCTTTAGCTTTAACAGCAACTACACGTTTATTATAACACTTGCTTTGTAAAATCTCAAATGGACCTACAGACAGAATTTTGAAAACTTGGCTTATAGTCAAAAAACTGGCACAGGCTACAAAATAGATAAATTAAAACCAACAAATTTAGGGTTTTCCACGGTTTTGAATAATTGACGAATTAACTTTAACATCTATTTCTTACTGTGCACAGTTACATTAGCTTCGTAACAATAAATTCATGTTAGCTTTAATTGAATATAAAGAATAATTAATTGTGCATACTAACAAAGAGAGCATTTGGAAAATGTATACGCCCCGATACTCCATTACAGCGTACTTTTCACGCCATATTGTGTAGATTTCACACGTGTCGTGTAAAGGAAAAATGCAAACTTCACATCATGGAATGTTCCGTATTGAGTTCTGTTCGTGTCCATTGAATTTTTCATTCTATCTCATCCTCAATCCAGCAGCGTCTCGTATTCATTTAATTCTGTAATTCCTTGCCAGTTGAAAGATTTTAACATGAAGTTAAAATATTTGTAGCTGCTTTGTCATGTGTTTTCTGTTGTCTGTTGCCGATCTCAGTAAGCCTATATTTAAAGTTATTATTCGAGCGTGCTGAAGTTTACAAGTATTTAATGTCTGTGGTATAAACAGTTCGTTATTCTCGTAACTGTATGGATAACGGTATTCAAATTAGTGGATAGTTGGAGATTCTTATAATTTTTTTTTCTGTAATGTTCTTTTCAGAGCAGTACAAACTTTAAATGTGTTAAATCTGTATATTTCTTATCTCTTTTGTCTGGTACGTAAACCCATTTTAAGAAACCAATGGTATCCCCTTACTTTTTTCTTGCAGTAATTGGTTGATTCTTGATTGCACCCCAGTTATTCCAGGGACCTTTCCCCAAAATACGAAGAGTATTATCGTCAACGGGGACTGCACGAAGTAGAGCGGACGACATCACTGGTGCGTAGAGACCGCCCTTAAGTGTTGAGTTCTGCGTTAAAGAGTTCCTGTAAAATTCTGTATGTTTGTCCTGTGTAGAATTTATATTTTGGAATTTCCGTATTAGTAAATATTACAGGTACCACGTACAAAAATTTTCTGCCCGTCTTTGTGTGTTTCACTCGTATACTTGAGCTGAAGAAATTCTTATATAATTTTAATTACATTTTGTATGAGATCCGGCAGCTTGCTTTCTGGAAGGCTGAAGGTTAGGTTATATAAGACAGTCTTTTTTGGATGTTTTAGTTTGGGCGTTGCAAAATGGTCTGCTGCTTTGAGAGACGTTAAATAAAAAAGCGTTGAAACCAAGTAAGCTACGTAGGAAAATATCGGGACCTGAGAAAGATGAGATGAACGATTTAGTATATCTTCATGGTTTATACACTTAATCTTTTGTTAGGTTAGTGAAATCTGAGAGTTATTTGGCGTGTTTGATATGTAGCTAATGTGGGAGAACAATACATTTGGTGAACAAATCTTTAAGAAATGTAAATTTGGATGACAGAGGAAACTTCTGGTTGATATTAAGGTGTGGATATTACGGAGATGCAAATAGGTTGTGAGGATGGTCGGTGGGTTAAAATGGCTCAGAATGGGCTTAGTGGCGGATTTTGTTATCGCCCATTGAACCTTCGGGCTATGCTGCCAGAGTGTGTTGTAATTTTGTGACTTAATAAAATTGTATGCATTCGTTCATTCGAATTGTAATAATTGAATTGTAATGCACGGAATGGAAAATGTCAACAATTAATTTAGGTAAGAGCCTAAACACTTCTCATTTTGTGTTGTTGAGGCCTCTTTTTATATGTAACTAAACCAAGTACCACTAAACGAAAGCTTGTAGGGGTGGTGATACCGTAGTTTCATGTATCCTCCACTTTTGAAACATATGTGTGAATGTCTCGCGTTTCGGCCTTATTAATCCGGAATTCATTTCTCCTGGCACCCATTGGGAATCATATTTGGGGTCCCCAGTCGGTCTGGATATTGCAGCAAAGTCTCACTTCTGCCAAGGCAGTATATGTAGGAAAGTGCGTATAATCGTACCACATAAAAGTTGCACAACTTAAATTATTTGTTTCGTGTACGTGTATTTTATTTTGAATAGCGTGTGAGAAAGTTTACAGCGATTTGGCAATATGAGATGCTAAATGGCCACTATTAATCGCAAATTTTCATTTTTGGAGCATGTTTAATTTGTACTGCGTTTGTACAAGATTACCTATAACAAACGTGTGAGTTACACGCGTGCTTATTTTCCCCTGGAAATATATTTTTGTTTAAGAACGTCTAATTTCTTAGGTTAGAGATTAATTTATGCAAGAAGTGACTTATACGTCCTACGATAACATTATTTTGATTGTTGTAAAACTGTAAATTCACCTACATGATCAACTAGAGTAGTTATGAAGCGTCGTAACTTTTCCTTGTTTCGTGGCAACAAGAGGGCCAGCACTCGGCTCTTCATGTTCCCAACATGAAATTGAAGACTTCTGTTTAAGTTTCCACGTAGAAGCATAGAAAATTATCAAGTTTTTAATTTCCAGAAAAGTAGAAAGTCTCAAAAGCCATATATATATATATATATATATATATTTTAGAACTTGATCCTCGCTATGGAATCGGAGCCCGGGTCGGAATCCATGCTTGTCTTTTTAAGAAACTACTGTAAGTTGAAGGCTATGCAATATGCAGCCTCTGCTAGTCTTACGAGTACTTTCAACTTTATCTTCTAGTGGTAGTCTCTCCTAACAAAAGTGGAGCTTTGGCAACCGCAGATAAAAACGGCGTCGTAGCATTTGTATTCTCCTTGAATGAATGAATGTGGATAAACTTTTTTTGAGTCTCGTTTCAGTTTACACTTTTGGGGTGCTGGAGTTTAAATTCCTGGCCCTACCTTGTAGCAACCTGCTTTCATTAGCACCGCCAGCCATAACATAGCATGTGAATATTTTTTAATTTTTTTTACAGTCTGCCCTCATTGTTCCTATTACTAATCTATATTTGTATTATCTTTGCGTACCTTCTAACGCCGTGGAATTATTTTCGTACTCGTTACCAAAATCGGAACAACCCAATTAATACACTATCTACATTAACACCACTTTATTCGCACTGTTACACCCCTACATGTTTCAACCCTCAAGGGGCCATCTTCAGGGGGTACTGATACATTTTGTGAGCAGGTCAACTAAATACTTGTCCAGATGTCAGTATCGGATTAAAGAGCGGCATGATATCCTATATGTGACGTAGCAGTTGTCAGTTGCTACGTAACATAAGACACTGCTCATAAAATGTATCAGTATTCCCTGAGGATAGCCCCTTGAGGTCTAAAACATGTAGCAGTGTACAGTACGAGTAAAGTGGTATGAACGTATGTAGTGTGTTAGTAGGATTTTTACGTAAAATAGTGACATCATTGCACGGATATGGATACGTAGATACAGAGATATATCATTTTTGAATAGCAAGTCTTTTTTATTAGCCGCAATGGGTGGATTTAGGCAAGCTTCATTTCTTCATGTATCGATGCAAAGTAACATGAGCATCAGCGCACTCCTGGAAATCTGAATAGCAGATACAGCGTGTCTGAAAGTGTACTCCGGTATTTCGTGGCCAGTGAAACTACGAATTGACAACATTTGCGTGTGCTCGCATTTTGAAGTAGCTCATCATGGGCGTCAAGTGTGGCTCTACACACATGTAGACGGCATTGAAGTTCTCACCACGTTTTTCATGGCGTGTGAGGTGTAATAGAGTTAAATATAATTACTTTAATTCTGTAATATTTGTGATTGTCTATCTGGAAACTTTTGATTTCACAAACCTATGCACTAACGAATCTAAGAAAGTCAGATCGGGCGGTTTAAGGGGCCATGGAATTTGACCATTCTTGCCAAGCCATCGATCAGATATACTTCGTAGGAAAACCGCACAACGTGATAACTAAAATGAGGTGTAACGCTGTCCTGTTGGAGAAAGATGGTGTGCAAGTCTTTCCCTCCGCGTGTGGGACTGCGAATTGCTGGAGCATGTCAGGGTAAATGATACTATCGATCGTTTTCTGAATGAAGAAAGAAGGTCCAGCATTTCGACGAGGATTACTGGAACCCAGTTCGTACGTCACGACGATGCACATTACCAGTGTGTTGAATATTGCTTCATCGGATTGCGTGATAAAGTTCAAGCATAGTTGCTTTCCGCTTGCTGTGCACAACATGCTTATCACAGACTGGTTTTAGTCGATTAGATTGTGCATAGTTGTAGCTAGCAGGCTTGAAATTTCATGTACGAAGTTGCAAGAATATTAAAGAGAGGTCAGTTATTATCGAGTGGCTAATATTTTGTCATTGTATTCGGAATACTCCGGGTTCGAATTTGGGTCCAGATTGGTCAGTACAGGCCACGGCGGCATTCTTCGTTCCTTCTGATGACTCTGTAAGGAAAGAGAGACTTGTGTAGCTATGCCCTTTGAAATTCCTCACCGGATCAAATGCTCTGGTACTCACCATCGTATAGGACATTACTTGAAATGTTTATGATGACACACCTGTTCAAGAATCTCACGAATTTGGTACATCCCGATGGATCGTGACCTTTTTCACAAAGCATAAAATATACCTTGCGGAAGTTAATTCTAACATTCGAATTCATAACCTTCTTATTCAAGGCGCGTTTTAATGTTATACGGACATTAAGGTTAAGCGTCCCATGTTTGCAAGAAAGAACTTGACTTTTGGCGGAAATTAAAGTGTATCTGCGCTTTTGTCGTATTGGTGGAATCGTTTGATTATTCCTGTTAGTGTGACTGTTGTTCCGATAGCTCCTGCGTGGGATCATTTTATTATTTATATTAGTGTGACTGTTGTTCCGATAGATTTTGTGAGGGTAAGTAGGATTGCTGTGTTTAGTAGAGGGATTTGTAGGGGGTTGAATGGTTGGATTCGTATGGGCGATCACATCGGAGTGTGAGAAAGCCGAGTCGGGCTCGCCCTATTATGGGTGTAATACGCTTCTTAAATTTCATTGGAAAACGTGCCACAGTTTAACTCTATGAAGACTGACATTCATCTAAATTGTACAAAAGTTCAGTCTGCACCTCACAGAGAACAAACATATCTTATTATAAGGATTAGTAGATTATGTCCTGTAGGGGAATAATCGGTATTTATCGAGTCATAAGGAATATGCAGTATTAGTACACTCTGAGGACATAATGCAAAGTTTTATGAAGTTGCAGCGAGTTATACGTTCATACTTATCATTGAGCTTGAGCTTTCGTATTTGCAGTGGTTATTGAAAATTCATGGTTAGTTTACAGTTTCAGAATTCTGAACTTTTTCCTGTCCGCGGCCATTTCAAGCTATCTTTATCTGACCTTCGGCGGAAAATAATTTAGAAATTTATAGTGCAAAGACATCGTGCACAATTCTCCACACGGTGATTTCTTTGAACAAAAAACTTCGAAAATTTTATTCATCATATGTCTTGATGCATTCAGTTGTAGACAAACGTCACTGTCAAATGGGGAAATATACTTGTCAGCAGTGTTCTTTGACACAGGGAGTATGTGCATTGTTACGTTCCCTCTAGACGCACAGTGTAGGGCTCTGTTGTGAATGAATGAGCGCACAATATACACGCGACGAATACTGTGACAAGCGGTTAGTGTTCGGTATCAGTAATGGCCGAGTTGTTAACTGAGGTGCAGGATTGTGCCCAACAGTCTTCTGGTCGACATCCTGACGCTAATGTGGTTCGACATGGCAGCAGCGCCTCTGAGAGACACGAAGTGCATCACCACGGGCACGCAGGAATGCAGGTCGCTTACGGAGTGTCCAGACACCAGCCACTGAAGGTGTCATACTTGCACCTGTGGAAGAAGACACCGGAGAAATTCACGCTATATCGCACGAGAATTTGGAGTATTGCAACCAAGGTCCTGGATGTAGGCCTACTTATTGGAGACCAGTTGGGTACGTAATTACCACTTTTCGCGGAAAGTACCGCTGTTTCCAGGAAGTCGGACTCTCCTCTTCACGTGTAGCTGCGAGACTCAGATGTTTCATCATTTGGGATCTGATGTCATTTTACAGTGACATGTATCTCGAAAACTAAACATATGTTGGATTGCTTGACCCTTGAAGACTGGACGGATAGGCTGTCCCGGAAGTTCGGTAAACAACTACCAACTTAGGTTGCATAACAACGGTAATATTGTGGTGAAACTTGTGAATCGTGGTATTAAAAGATTATTTTTAGGACTGGGGAAGTTCTAGATAATAGAATAAGTTACTGAGAATGATGCATCGAACGTTCTTTCTAGCCGAGAATAGTGAAGAGACGTGGCATCATATCCGAATTAAAAAAGCGTAAATTAAGTACGTCTTAAGAAACAGCAAGTATAGCATTTGGAAACTTTGTCATATATTGCCATTAATTGGGCAATTACGTACATAAAGCCTATAGACACGAAGATTTAGCGCGAAGCTAACTGCTCGCCCTCTACTAGCGCCGAGGTCAGTAATGCGTGAGTGTGATTATAATATACAGAGAAAAAACTTGCACGAACTTCTGAATTCCTGGCAGTCTGTATCGGCGCTCTGAAGACTGAGTTACTGAGAACTTTTTAAAATAATCTACAGAAAGGCTTACGTGTACGTGTGCTTTGGACAGAAATTTGTCTTTTACAAGAAAAACAGTCTTTTTCTAGATTTTTTAATTCGCTCTGTTTTGGTACATTTTTCTAAGTTATGGAGAAAGTTTCATATCTGCTTTGTTCTTATTGCATTTCTTTACTCTTTTCTTCATTAATGTTCCAGGGAACATTGGGAATTGTGTTTGCA
>Ga0123357_10007715_pt1 | contig 13352 bp, 7 predicted proteins | sample TergutEmb28metaG_FD_89873 | JGI IMG/M metagenome (GOLD analysis project Ga0123357, IMG submission 89873) | Embiratermes neotenicus P4 segment gut microbial communities from Petit-Saut dam, French Guiana - Emb289 P4 | ecosystem: Host-associated > Arthropoda: Insects > Digestive system > Gut ...
GTTTGCAGCTAGTCAAGAAATTCTCCGCATTTCACGGAACCCGAAGGTTCATTACCGCACTCACAAGCGTCCGCCACCTGTCTCTATCCTGGGCCAGCCCAATTCAGTCCATATACCCACATTCCACCTCCTGGAGATCCACCCTAATATTATCCACCCATCTACGCCTAGTCTCCCCAGTGGTCTCCTTCCCTCCGGCTTTCCCATCAAGACCCTGTACACCCCCCTCTCCTCACCCATACGCGCCACATGCCCAGCCTATCTTATTCTTCTCGATTTTATCACCCGCACAATATTGGGTGAGGAGTACAAGTCATTTAGCTCCTAGTTATGCAATCTCCTCCACTCCCCCGTTACCTCGTCCCTCCTAGGTCCAAATATTCTCCTCAACACCATGTTCTCAAACACCCTCAGCTTCCTTTCCTCCCGCAATGTCAACGACCAGGCAAAATTACAGACAACCTACGAATGATAATTGGGATTTTAAGGTTGCTTCAAAATTAAAACAAAACACAGTAACAGAATCAATGTAAAAGGCTATCTCTGATAATCTCTTACTTCAACTAACTCACGTATCACGAAACTAACAAAAATTAAGCAGGCGCAATATTTCCATTACACGAAGCGTCACTGACGAGTTTTCCACTTTCCACACTGATGCACTGACGACAAAGCAGGACATGATTATAACATCTGGCGTAACAATGTTACCTGAAATATGTTACGTAAATGTGCGTAGTTTTTTGCTCTCTAATTTAATATAATCTCGAATATTTGTTTAAACAACTTTCTTATGCACGAGGTCGCGGATTTAAGAACTAGGAAAATGGGGTCGGGGTAAAGTTTTAGAAACACTGTTTGGACCACTTTTTTTTTTTTTAATGGATCGACTATAATGCAGTCTTCATAGTAATTTTACGGCATTTGTCTACCTCTGAAAGTTGAAGCATTTATCTTGCACACATTTAAATATACAATGATATTTGTCTACTAAAGTTCGAAGAAAGACAAGCTTCGTTTCCAGGCAGTAGCATGGATTTTCCTCTTCATATCACCTCCAAATACGCTCTGTGGCCCACCCAGACACATTTTAACGGGTGCTGTGGGCCATCTCCCTGGACTAAAGCGAGAGGAGCGTTAAGATGACGCCCACCTCCATCTTGTACCAAGAAAGGTATACCTTCCGCTTCCTCACGTCTTTAAAGAGTGACACAGTGATAATTTAAAATTATCCATGTGTCATGTATTAAGAAAAGTAACCATATATATTCCAACAGCCGCACTAGAATTAGATACAATAATATACATACATATGGTAATCCTCCTACATGTTTCGGCCCTTCTCGGCCATCCTCAGGGATGTATTCAACAAGGAAAAATAAAAGAATGGCTACTTATGTCATAGATATGCAACGGGAAAGTTAAATACAATATTAAAATGGTCAAAAAGATTAAAAAGCACAGTACAGAATGTGTATAAGTCACTATGTGACTGCAAACAAATTCATTCATCCATAGTGATATAAACAACCACATAAGACACTGGGACATATCCCGAAAACGAAGATGAATTTCTGCAATTGACGTTTGTTTGCAATCAAATAACTATTATGATATACATTTTGTATTACGCTTTTTAATCTTTTTAACCGTTTAATATTTGTATTTACCTCTACTATGGCATAAATAGCCACTACTGTATTTTTATTTCTTGAACGCCCCCCTGAAAATGACCGAAAAAACCGAAACATATAGGAGGATTACCGCAAACGTATGTATATTATTGTATCTAATTATAGTGCTGTTGGAATATATATGGTGACAGGGTGACACTTAACCACAGACGCAAATTCACCTGCAATGTCTGCGAGGATCTGTATCGTGGATGTTAAGTATGCTCCTGCATCATTGCCACCACCAAATTTATGGTCCGATAATCATTACTAGTTTTATGGCAACACTGGTCAAACAAGTCATGGGTTCGCCAGGCGAACAGAATTATTATTCTACTGGGCAGTTATAATAATGCAGGGAGATTCCAGTCAGCTCCCGTGTTACGCTGCTTCTACCCAGCATCCACCGTTGCAACACATCTCCTGCGGAGATACCTGCACTGCCGAGGTGACATCAAGTACCCAGACTACATGTACAAATGAGAACACATATTTCTACAAAAAAAAAAAAAACTATGTGCACACTGAAAACATTCACGTGCTTGAACTAATCTTTAGTGCAAAAAAAATAAATAAATAAATAAAATGCCCCGTATACATTTACGTATATGGCACGAAATGTTATCTCACATTGATTAAACCGAATATCATATCACATTTAATAAATCAACCAACAGTATGTGTGTGTATGTGTATGTGTGTGTGTGTGTGTGTGTATACATATATATATATATATATATCGCACTGTTTTGGTTGCTGAATTACATATACACGGAAATATGCAACACTACATGATCACACATTTTATGTATTTTCGGGGTAAGTACCGAGACCTGTTTTGACCCTCTGCTTTCAGAAGTCATATACAAAAGGGTAACAATCCTACTATTCTCTCATTATTGGCAACTATTATAGTTACCAACAGAATGTTCATTAAACATCTCCACGGAAGAAGAAATAGTAAGTGCATATTTTTATTGTTCTACCATGATTATCGGCCTGGTTCTTGAAACTTTTCAATTTATTCGGTTAGGTATTTTTGGGGTAGTTCTGTTTCTGTATGCAGAAAAAAAAAAAAGTTCGACATACAAAAGAAATTATCTCACTATATGTTATGCTCCGAATTCAACAGTTGTGCTAATAACCGAGGAATTTTCCGCTGTATTGTCTGTAAGCTACACATAAATGTTTATAATAAGTATTATATACCAGATGCCAGCGAGACATAGAATACATCAACTAGGAAACCCAGTAACAAATTACTCCCGTATAAACGTATTCACACTTCCGATGGAAGATTTTCTTTAATGCGACTTTAGTTTAAAAAACACATGTAATCAAAATCAGACTTCAGAAACCAAAGATTAAAATTACACATTACTACACCGAAAATTAAATTATTTAAAAATTTAACTCAAGTGTAGAAGTAAACGTCATTCAAATAATTTCCATTTCTTTATTCGCGTATATTTTGACGAGTTTCTAGCAAAACCGGCAGTTTCGAGTCAGTAACAAAAAAATCACTTCCTGTAAGGACATGAAACAATCGCTGTGAATTCTGAAAATTGTAAGAAAAACATAAATACATTATGTGACAACATGCATCGTTCCTTAATTCTACAGTAAGTGATAAACGCTGTGACCAATTGACCATAAAAGATTAACTGAAATATGGCCAACTACAATAATTAGAATCTAAATTCAAAGGGAATATTTATTCCGGGACTCAGCCGCCACTCTCCCATTCCCTTCCCCAGCTTCTACGGCCTCAAAGCTAAGCCCAGAAGTGTAGTTAGCTGTTCTTATCGTTCATTCCCACAGTCAACAAATCTAAGTGAAACAGTTTATTTAACCCCGAATTTACAAACAAGGGAAAGGCAGGAACCACTTAAAATATAGCATAACTAAACGTACAAGTGTCAAGGATGAATGCACACAGTTTCAACAGTACCTTTCGTCTATATCCCATACCATGTTCACAGACCCTTCCCTGAATGGCTTAAACACCGGTGATTTTATATGAAAATTTACTAAGCAGCAACACAATGAACATTCCAGTACCTTTTGTCATTAAATGCATCATTCAACTATTGTTGTGCTCGCAAACCTTGTTTGGAATTTCCCATCACAATCTATCGTGTTCCACCTTCTGGTGAAATTCTGGAGGCTGTGAGGCAAAACTTGTACCACGTGTACAATGGTATGAGCAACCCCAACATACATGCATATAAAATCGCCAGTTCTGAAAACACCATTTTTGTCGACATCTTCTTTTGCATCTGTACATCACAACAGCTGAGTGGTTCCCAGTTCGCAACAACTCGTAACAAGAAGTGGTGGCACAACACTTTTATCTGCAATACGTAACACCACGGGGTCCATACGTGCTACTCGTATTTAAATTCTCAAAAACAGCTTCCTGCTGTTACCACTAACTCGTTCACATACAGTCGTCGCAAAACGTTTTGACCAGCGAAATGTGCACAAGAAAGGCTGCAAGTCGTCACTTGCGCAACGAATCTATTTCGTCTTCTGTCTTCAGGGAGTAGAGGTCTGAGAAAGGAGACCGGACCTGATATACAACTGCAGCAGTGAGATGCGATAATCTTCATAAGCTTTCTTTTAGAACAAAAAAAAAAGTTTACAGAGTTCTAATAATGATCATAAGCATGTAACACGTACTAATCGCCTTTTAATTCTTCTACTCCTTATCTCCCACCCTCCTATTCATCAGATTCTGTGTTCCTGCTTGTGTTGATACTCAGTCCACTGTTATTCATTACGTATACGTTTTCAATTCTCTCTTCCATTATACACTCCCGTTCACAAAAACTGTTTACCTAGTTTGTCTACATGTTCCGAAACACAGATCGATCCATCTACTCGTTTCTCTTACATCTCTGCTAACGAAGAAACATACTTGTCTCTTCCACCCTGTTTTGCATATTCTATGGCTACTTTTCCGTAATGATTAGGCACTTGCCTACTGTGCTTCTGTCTTCTTAAAACTGTATACATTCGGAACAATTTCCCGCGTTTGTCCTCTTTCGTCGAAGACTTCGATTTCGAATGCATCGGTGGCACGACTCACTTGACATCAAACTCACTCTGTTCGCCGGACAATAGTCCAATTGCTAACTGCTGATGCAAAGTTCTGTAAACTGTACCTTATCGGACTGACGGATGAACAAAACAAATACTCTTCCCTTACCACCTCATGTTCACAAAGTGGGTGCGAAGACGTCTGACACCTCCTCCAGGTTTTTCATCGGCTATACACATTCCGACAGGCGTAGAATATGAGGAAATTTCTTGTTACACTTCAGAGGGTTGTGGAAATAATGGTGTCCATATATAGGAAATCTCTACTTCGCGTTCAAATTTCGCGAATTGGCCGAGCAAACGCCTACCTACAATGTCCGCTAATCAGTCATATCACGACTATGACCAAAGCAAAGGACGGCATTAACTATTTGCAGATGGCCTTACGCACACTCCCCGCAAGGCCTATTCCATCTCTCTAACCCCTCCCCTCTAAACAACGTTAAACAGTGCACTATGGAACAATTCAGTTTTTGCTCTTTCTGAAATGTAATTTTCATGCCCTGGGAAATCGTTATAGTATATTCTGTCATGTGTAAATCTACATCACATTGTTCACACGTTTCAGCTCATCAGCGTCTGAACCAATAGTCACAATAAAATTACAAGCGAAGACAATAATTTCCAAGATTCTGTCTCTCAACTCACAGATCAGTTCACAGAACAAGGGATCTAGTTTGTCTGTGGCAACCACAAAATGGATGGCGTACAGTGACCTTTATTTTACGTCACATTATACTGGTGTCATACAATTCACAACCTCGATACTTAATTACTGAACACTCTTTATTGATAACATTTCGCCGCTTACTTCCTAATCAAATAAAAGTTACCTGTAATAATACTTCCATTCTTTAAGATAATCCTTCCACACTTCAAGAATGGCAAGTTTTCATGCCTGGACTAACAGACTAAATCCAGTAATTTACACCACCACTTCGCTTGAAAATACAAAATCAATCTACATCTAAAGCATGGGCCCTTATTGCGAGATCATCGCGCGCTTTGTCGGAGTTAAGAATCAATGGTTTATACTACGACACCTGCGTAACACAGCACGGCTGGGAAGGTGCAACCCCTAACGGTGTCTTATGCAGCTCTTGCGTTCAATATTTGCACAATATTCCCTTATAAAATTATGCCTCTATAACAGATATCCTGTAACGATGTCAGAAGCGCAGCCTATACGGCTTCTAGCAACTGAGAGCGAGTAATGAGCTCTGAAGGATGTGGAAAGAAGAGATCGTGGTCAACCTGACGGACTATTCAGGAGTTTATCTGAATGGGCTGCAAACCTCGGAACAGTTGGTGTCCCGGCCGAGACTGAAACAACCTCTCGTATACAAGTCAGAAAAGTTACCATTTTAACCCAGCTGACTGATATGTAGATCATTTAAAATGCAAATGGTCTCACAGCTTCTTGCAGGGACCTCTCAATATCTAATTTCAACGTTCGTCGACAGGTTTTCAAGTGTTAAACATGTACGCAGTAAGATGACAGCCACGACCTCCAGGCCATGTGTCCACTATACGCCCACCGAGCAAAGCACGAATGACAACATATGCAAAACAATTTATCCTAGCCAATCACAACAAAAATTCAATCACATCACGATAGAAACGTGGAAGTCTCTGATACCCAAAATACCCGCCAAAATGCGAAATTCGTAATATGTGCTTCGATTTTCAATCGAACATTTAAAATGTTTAAACAAATCCCTATGGCGATCGCGATGAAAACGATACGTTACAAAAAATGCGCTGACGTCAGATCGTCCTGGCGCCCAAGCACTTGACTGGACAACGTGTTTACAACGAGCTGGCCATATTAAGTCGCACGTGCATGTGTATTATACTACAGCATTTCACCTGTTCACCTCAAGCAACTACAGTTCAGTAGTGATGCCATCAACATGTATTCGAGGTAAACGATTCGCTGTGGTTCTCCCGTTATACTGGAAAATGATGGGGCAGTGTCTTCACAAGAACCACAACCTCCTCTACTACCCCCTCCCAACTCACCATCGTAAGCACTCTCACACGAGTTCATCACTGAACATCTTCAGTTGATGCATATAATGCATAAGGAGGGCAGTTACGTAACCAATCACGTTACCCCCTTATTTTACGGACTCCACAATATTTTATCGGAAGCCAAGCGTCTTGTTTCAAACCAGATGACAGCACCTTCCTGCAATTAGGCAAATTTTCAACAACATGAGAAATGCTTGTAGGCTAAACAAATATCTGCAGGCGCGCAAAATTACGTATAGGGGTACAAAACTTAAACTTTTCGAACACAGACTTTTGCCACAAAGGAACGCTCTTTATGCTACTTAAGCATTTTCTGCACTCACGTTCTACGCTCCTAGCTTGGCGCGTATTTCATGTGTGAAATAACTCTACAACACATATGCACTCGGAAAGTACTGGTATCATTACATCTCCACAATGTGTTACAGCAAACCCACGGAACATCCGACATGCCGTTTGGCCGGAATCCGCCTCCTAACCTACAGCCCAACCTAAGCAGTCTTTTAGTATAAAAACAAGCAGCATGTAACAAAGCTTTTGATGCAGAACAAGAAAAGTAATCCTAAAAAATATTTCATACCTAATACATCGGCAGCTTACGCCACTCAACAAAGTTCGAGCTATATCGCGTAGGCCTAACGAGGCCGAGGCTAGTCTAAATGTCGTCGCTTTGTACGTGTTCTTTACCTACATTATTGGCCCTCACAAAAATATAGTATACTGTGTTGCCTTAATGTTACATTCAAAAGTTCTTACACACAAATAATTCGGAATCGCTCTTCTCGGTGATTCGCAAGGACCTACTAGTTAATCTAGAGTCAAGATGACGGTTTACTGCTAGACTTTTAAATGGTATTCACACCTTCGTTAAGTTTGTCCGTAGATACATGCAAGGAGAACCAAACACATAAAAACTTCTCAGGAAATTCTTCTGGGCAAAGTAAATGATTTCTTACGCTGTATCTTTTTAACACAAGTCTTTGTCATATTCTAGCACAAAAATTTCTCATTTCTTTATGCGGTACTTAGGCACAATGCAAGACAGTACTTACGTTGTAATTTACTTTACAATTTCCTTATCTGGCAAGAATACTGATTTTAGGACGTAATGGATAATTCATAATACATGAACTGCAAACAGAATGTGATATCTTGTGAGCTCTGAAGCGCTTACAGTGGAGTTGTTGATGATACTATTCTTCTGGCACGCGGCATTGTGTCGTTGGGCTTGTAATTCCTCTTTCGGCTGCAGGACCCTGAAGATGACACCACTAAAATCCTTTGAAACGTCGAGAAATACCTGCCCAATGACAAAGCATCGCATCCCCTACTATGTGTCTTCACTAATGCTTCGTGCATAATACAAAATACATAGCCAGGCCAGAGGCCAACCACTAAATAAAATGGTAATATACACACATAAACTCCATCTATCACATTTCATTTGCTGTAAAGTTAATTTTACATTAGAACAGTTAAGTCAGAAGGGCCAAAAATGTTATTGCAAATAACAGCAAAGAGTTCCAAGCACCAACACACAAAGACTAGTTTACTAATGCATTGACTTTTCGTCCTTCAGATGTTACTGTTTTTAATATTATTATTTTACCTTGTTTTCTTGAAGACCCTGCATAGCACCTGTAACATCTGGGTATAAATCCATAATTTTTCTTAGTCTGTTTCTCCTCTCTGTCCTAGATACTCAAACCGGTCTTCATAAAAAAAAATCTATTTCTTTAGCCAGCAGTGTACTTATCAAGTTACCTTGTACTTGCATACCTCTGCTCCATACCTTAAAATGTTGTCACAGTGATTGAGTACAAACAAATCCTAACGATATGGGTCCAGCTCAAAAACTTTTATGGAGCCACAACAGTTTGAAAGTAAGATAAAACTACCAACAAAAGGGGTTGTAATGAGAAATTTCACAAAAAATTTATGAAAAATTCAGGGTTCCTTATTTTAATAACTCTATTCATATTTTGTATCCTCCAAGTACACGTGCGCGTGAGAAACTGAGTAGCTTATGTTAATACAAGAAGCCAACGGGTAGCGGCAGCCGATAGCTCTCGGATAAAATAATTACCCTACAGAACTCTTTACAAAAATCTTCCAAGTTTCTGCCTGCTGTTTTATACACATCTGAGCATGGCGTATTAAAAAAGTGGGTGGCAACAGTCACATAGTGACAAAACACAATCTGCTTCCTCAGACCTGCTCAGTACTGCTTTTGCCCATGTCAAGAGGAGTACATACAGTGTACATTTGTATTATGAACAACACCTTTTACATTACCTACTCAGGAGTATGCAGACATTCACTGTGTACTGTATACAGACTTTATAATAATAATGCCAAGAAATTCTATGCACCAGACAATTCAAATCAACAAATGTTTCCTGTTACAAACAAAATCATCTCTGCAAAATTGCAACATTCCTTTAACATTGCAGCATTGTGCTTCTCAGCAAGAATGAGAAAATCTGTTACAAGACGTACAATAAAGTCCTTGTGTAAGCACTCAACAAATTTCTCGCACACTGGTATCCCTGAAATACCACTCTGGAGAACAATCTGTAATACAGGTTTATATCCTTCCCATTCATAAAGGGTTCAGCATCTTCAATCAGTGGACTGTGCTTCCAAATCAAATTTCTGTCTTTGGCTTCATGCACCTGTTTAACTGTGCAATTACATTTTATTTACTGACAATGCAACTCTTACTTGTGATGGAGTGAATAAGACTGGGAACACCCACTTATGGACTACTGGTAACTCTCAAGCAACAGTTGGAGGGCAACTTTCAACACCAGTTCTAAACAACTGTGTGGTTGTGTGGTGCAGCATAATGACAATCTGCTTACCAGGCCCCACTAGCTTGCAGCATAAATGGCAATCTGCTTGTCAGGCCCCATGTCGTCAATGGACAACCCAAAATGCATATCTGTGCTGCCTTTTGTTAAAATGAATTTCTGCCCCTCTTCAAGGATGTTTCCTTACTAACACAAGTTTGTATATATGTATATACACACACACACACACATATATGTATGTGTGTGTGTATGTATGTATGTATGTATGTATATATGAAATATGATGAATCCCCCTCCTTTTCTATGAGAGGAGTTGGATTATCTCTACTGCAACTATACAAGTCCCTAAATCGCAGACCACATTCCTGGCCAGAAATATATGGAAGATCCCCTTGTGTAAAGCCATTAAAGTATTATCTTTGGTGGCAAATTAATATGCTAGATTATGCACAAGAACCAGTAAAAGCAATGCCCTCTTTCAAACAGTTATGGATGTTGCAGATGATGTTCAAAACAACTCCACATGCTTGAGTTATAGCATTGCTGTATCAAAATGTGCATTGAAGTTGCAGGCAGACCATTTTAGTAGTCTTTGTAACGTGTTTCACTATTAAATAACAATCAGTACTTTTTATTAAAAATCGCTTCATTGTATGTCTTTATCCTAATTTCAAACTCCCATGTGGCCTACAACTTTCCAAATTTTACCTGCATTAATAGGACTCTCTTTTACCCAAAATAAATACCCAGCAGCAGGTCACACTTGTACATACATACATACAAACATACCTATACATTTCCAAAGTCCAATAATTCTGTAATACAACAGATGGACATGAAACAAGTCACTTTCAGACAATACACAGCACAAACACTAGATGATTACATAACAACTAATTAAAAACTTACAATTTCTATAATATAAGTATGATAAACATTACTAATTACAGCATACTACAGGAATATAATAATGATTCAAAGACAACTAAAAATTACTAAGTCACTTAGTGTGTACTAGGTTCTAAAAATTTTGTAATTGAATAAAACGAATTAATAATAAGATAGTTATGAAGTTTATTCTTATAGTGCACCCTACCATTCCTGAGACCCTGAATATTACTGGGCAATCTACAAGGTGGTTCAAATATGACCGGGACTGTTTGTGTGTAAATCTGGCGACATCAGTCCCGGTCATATTTGAACCACCTTGTATTAAATATCCTAATTCCTGAGTAAGTAACTCCTGTTTGTAAAGTAGAAAGATTTGCAGTAGGAATGTAAAGTTGATTCTTGTTTCTTGTATTTAATCTGTGTAGGTTCAAACTTGTGTAAAAATTATTCTATCTATTATAAAGAACATTAAGTGACAATATAAACTGACATGGCACAGGCAAGATGTCCAGTTTTTCAAATAATCCCCCATAAGATCTCCTAGCTTCTACTCCAGACATAATTCTTATTACCGTCTTTTGTAATCTAAAAACTTCACATGCATTGGATGAATTTTCCCCCAAAAAGATTCCATATTTAATAACTAATTGGAAGTAGGCAACATATACAATTTGTAAATTAAAGGAATTTAGAACAGGAAACAATTTCCTAGTTACTAGACAAGCAGCACTCAATTTTGGAAGCATCTGATCAATATGTTATTTTCAATGCATGTGATTAACAACACATAAAACCAAAAGTTTTGTACCTGCTGCTTCCTCTATAGTTGTATGTTTACACTCAATTACCAAATGTGAATAAGCAGAGTTTACAGGTGTGAATTTGACTATGCTCGTTGACATAATATTTAAAACTGACTCGCAAAAAACGACTAATAGAAGAAAACTAAGGTTTATTTTCTGTCTAAAATCACTTAATTTTTATCAGTTATTAAAACCGTGGTATCGTCTGTAAATAGCACAACATCAGTAAATGATGATAATGTTAATGATAATGTACTGTGGTGCCTAACATTTGTGAATTCTCACTGTGGAACCTGCATATATCATGCTTCTGGCACTTAGAATTCTGAGGTGGCTCCTAAATTTCTGGACAATTTGTGTGCCCCTGGTGTACCAGACTCTTTCTGTATCACCCTGCACATTATATATTACTCACATGTGGCAATAAAATATAATAGGCTATACAAGCTGATAAAATTAAGACCATGAGTAACATATACTAAAACTTATGGTTCTTGATCTGCCTAATGCAACAGGTGTGCCTGATGTTTTCATAATTTGTCAAATTATTAGAACACAAAACAATGCAATCTCATTAGGGCCATTTAATGTCAGTACTGTAAACACACAGTGTGTGTTCTCATGCAAAGGTACACACTTCTGTCAATGCTTAATTACTGGCCAATGACAACCTGCCTTCAGGTGAGTAAAACCAGTTAATCCAAATATGAGGTTACAACTCAGGCCAAGCGTTATCAGTGTGTGCTAATGAGAAGACAAGCGTTTACATGAGAAGTCACTGAAATTTACTTTAGCTTCCTAATTAGAAGGAAAAAAACTGCATTAGTGTTAAAATGCATGTTAAGCAGTGGTTATCATGAGTGAATATGGTCTGATATACTGTCCAACATGCATATTTGTCCGCATCATATGCAAACTGTGGTTATGGTACTAAGTGTCAGAAACGTTTGTCACAAATTTCCTAGAGTCACCATTTCAAGCACAACAGGCATCCACAGACTTCCTTTTGGGGCACCACTTGTAATTATGCTTTCTGTATGGAGCGTTGCAGATGGTGGCATTAAATCCTCATTACTCATTAGACACTACAATGGGCAGGAACAGTGGCAGAAAGGTCTTAGCAATTGTAGACTTTCTACTGGAGCACAGGGTTCAAAAATTCTGGACCCAAGATCACCTGGCCAACTAAATTTTGTATGGTGGAACCTGATATTTGGGGGTCTTCAGTATGGAACTTGCTTCATGCCATCTTTCCTGCACCTATAACTTTGAGTTGGCTACTAGATTTTTTGGAAAATATGTGCATCCATCTAACAAGGAGGTGTTCACAAAGCAAAAAAATGTATTCAACAATGAGGCTTGATACTGGCATTACCAGCAAGCCTATGGATACTGTGGGATTAATCAAGAACAAGGTCTCACAATTGTAAAAAACCTCCTGCTAAAAGCATCAAAGGTGATTTCCAGTGAGCCAAAAGTTCTGGAATACTACTGGGGGGAACTAACACTACTATCAAACCTGCAGAAGAGAAAGACAGTCAGGGGCTTGTGGCCTCAGAAGGAGACCAACTTTACCTGGCAAAAACCAAACCTTCCAGCAGAAAGCTTTAATAAAAAAAAAAAAAAAAAAAAACTTATGGGAGGAGATAAGCTGGTACTGGCTGCACAGAACCTCTGGCATCTCAGAAGTCCAGCAGGTTGTCAAGGAGAGAATTAAGAAAAGCACAAGAAATACTGGTAGTCAAAAGATGGAGAGAAACATTCAAGCTCCATCCTTGGGAGTCCTCAACACACAAAGAGGTAAATACAAACCAAAAGAAGCAAGTGACAGGATGATTAACAAAGCACTGTCACTTTAACCTTTTGGCGCCGGAATTATTTTTTTTAATTTTAGCACACCCTGTATATAAAATGTGAATAAAACAGGAACCAAATTCGTTAGATTTATGAAACAAACTGCATTTTGAAGAGGAAAAACGGACAGTATATACCGTGTTTAAAATATTCAATACCTGTATTTGTTGAATAAATATATA
>Ga0123357_10007716_pt1 | contig 13350 bp, 9 predicted proteins | sample TergutEmb28metaG_FD_89873 | JGI IMG/M metagenome (GOLD analysis project Ga0123357, IMG submission 89873) | Embiratermes neotenicus P4 segment gut microbial communities from Petit-Saut dam, French Guiana - Emb289 P4 | ecosystem: Host-associated > Arthropoda: Insects > Digestive system > Gut ...
CATGTTCTCAAACACCCTCAGCTTCCTTTCCTTCCGGCGTGTTAACGACCAAGTTTCACACCCATAGAAAACAACAGGCAAAATTATAGTTCTATGTATCTTGATCTTTAAATTTTTGGATAGCAACCTGGAAGACAAAAGATTCTGCACCGAATGACAGCAAGAATTTCTTTCCTACGTCGTCAAATAGTTCTTCGCCTTCTTCTCTGTACCTGAGGTTTCAGGGCTTCAGAATTTCCATACTTGTTAACGTTAACACATTTCGTTGCCTTGCTCAGTTCGTCCCGGCAAATACAGTAACAAATTAAAGAGGGCTAAACCGATTCCCACCAGACTTCCCAAATCAAAACTCATACATAATATATATACATCCATACAATAACGTCCATATTTATTGCAGATTAAACAAGCAGCCACAAACACACACTGCTTGCACAAGAGACTGTAACGTCGAACGGATTTTATTGTAAACACGACTAAATAATATTTTAATAATTTTATGAAATTGTAATTTTAACAGCTGTAATTCAAGAATTAATGTAACTTAGCAAGGCGCAGATGTGGAACTCCCCGATGATGACGAAATGTCGAAACATGTAGGGGTCTAGATTATGTAAAGAAACACTGTTGAGATATATACTTTTGTGCTATTAATTTGCATGTTTGGTTATAATAAAAATAATTCATATAGGTTATTTCCTTATCATTTCTCGATTTACAAACAAGACATAAAAATCACTAACATAATAAACACTTCAACATATTATTAATTTTACGCCTATTTCTTCCAGCAATTACTTCCCTTCCTTCCAACGCGAAACTAGTTCTGCTGAAGACACGCACTGCAGTGCCTGTGGGTCGGCCCCACGCACCGCTCTAAGTGACGGATGAGGCATTGCAGTCATTGGTCATTATGAAGAATGTCATCCGTCATGAACATTTAACACGTAACTCCGAGTGGAACTAACAAACCATAATTACACCAATATGGACGGCAGCCAGGTGTCGAATTTCGTCACTAAGCTACACATAAAGGCGGAATGAAGAGTTCTCTTTTGCTGTTTGGATTTTGTGTAAATGTACAGGTCAGAGGGGTGGCACAATGGTTAAGGTGCTGTGCTAGAAATCGGAAGGTCGCTGATTCGATCCCAGCTGGTCCATTGGAATTTTTCATTGATATAAAATCCTTCCGATCGCCCTGGGTTCGACTGAGCGTCTAACAGAAATGAGTACCAGGAGCATATCCTGGGGAGGTAAAGGCGGCCGGTGCGTAAGGCTGACAACCTTACAACCATCCTGTGCCGTTGTCATGAAATCTGGGAACCTTAACTTCCTGGAACCCTCTGGGCCACTCCAGGCCTGTAAAGCGACTGCTTTACCTTTTTACACAGGTCAGAAATGGAATTTGTAACACGGATTAAGGGCCCGAAATTTCAGCAGATTTTAGTAGTCTTGTGACGTTAAATCCCGTGGCAATACTAGCTTTAATATTCACAAAAGCGCGTCTTATACTTACGCCTTCAGTCCGTATCGTCACACCCTATTTTTTAAGACAATGAACTACGTCTCGGCATCTTCCGTTAAGAAATCCCAAACAATACTGGTATAAGTAGGAATAATATCTTTAAGCTAAATTAATAAATCGCGATAAGCGAAGGACACAATCCAGGAGTGACCAGTTAGACTAGGTGAGGGAGCCGCAATTCGTGGGGCAACTTTAGCAAGAACCACGCGTTAATAAAATAAAATAAAATGAAATATTCTTTCTTTACTTTATGGCTTCTTATTTCTGTTCCTCCAGCTACAGTGGGCTAGTTTCAGCAAACTACGAGTCTCCTTTCTTCAGAAGATCTTTTAACGCGCCGTTTAGCAGTCATTCTCGCGTACATGCAAACTACATAAACACTACTTTTTGCAGGCAACTTGCACGACCAGCATCAGGGACGTGCCGTGGTGCGCTGTAGCTACCCCTGACATAGACTGTGGGTGTTCCAAAACAGAATAACAAGGAAGATACTTGCACCCGAAAGAGAGGAATTAACAGAACGCTGAAGAAAATTACACAAAGAGAAGCTGTATAATTTTTACACAAAATTAAGTATTATTCGGTAATCAAGTAAATTAGTATGAAATGGGCAGGGCATGTTGTACGCATGGAAAGAGAAGAAAATTTAACATGGTTGTAGTTGGAAAATCTGAAAGGGAGAGGCCACTTGAAAGCTCTACGCGTAAAAGGGACGATAATAATGAAACAGACCTTAAAACGTAATATCGGAGGATGCGGAATGATTTCATTCAGCTCAGGAGAGGGACAAGTTGCGGACTGTTGTCAACACGTTACAAACCTTCGGGCTGCATAAAATTCGGAGGATTAACAAAGGACCCATTAATTTTTCAAGAAGGACTGTTCTACGGTGTTAGCTATCTGTAATACAGCACGATCCTATACCAGGGCTCGCACAGTTCCCCATGTAGATCCTCACAGCGTGATCGCACTGCTGTTAACAGCGCTACGTAAACAAGACGAGACGTACAGTGTTTGCGTAACAGCAAAACACACTTCTGAACAAAATTATATTGCATTTGGAATACCGTCTCAAAAATACACTGAGGGATCTACACAGCTCCGACTTCAGGGTGAATCCTAGAGCCCGTATATTATTTTAAAACGTTTTGACAACAGAAAGCATTTACCACATAATGAAGTCAAAAAAATAGCAGAACAGAACAGAACTGTACATACAGCATGCACTTTTTTTACATCAGACTTTAACCATAAGGTAAAAATATTCAGGCATATCCTTCGAAATCAAGGCGTGATACTGCACAGCACCGAACGGTACGGATGGTTTTAGAGACCTGAACCAAGCAGCCGCAGGAGCATCACGAGGTCAGTACGCGAATTCGCAACAGCCCCCCCCCCCGAAGTCATCGTGAAGCTGGGATTCTATCAGATCAGATAACCTGCTGCTACCGCGCTCTTACAGTTACTAGTTCAGAGAAATGTCGCCACTGCAGCTTCTGGGCCAAAGGTTTCCAAAACTTTCCAGTTCGCGAAGCGGCCGGACATCGAGACACTCTTCAAGGAATACGATAAAAACCGATGTTTTGTACCATCACTCGAACTGGTAATAATATTATTCTTTATTCTTCTAATCAGCACACACAATTTCAACGAAGTGACGAGCAGAACTCTTACGCCTTGTTGGCGAACAAGAGACACGGGCGCCCTCTTGTGCTACGTGGCAAGCGTGGCGTTTGTAACGTAATATCTCTGGAAACAGTGCAACAGACTGGTTTTAAAGAACTGAACAATGCAGCCGCAGGAGGAACAGGAGGTCAATGTCTGGATTCGCAACAGGCCCGTTCCTCTCAAACCCCTCTTCCCCCACCGCCCAAAAGTCATCGTGAAACTGCAGTTCTGTTAGACGAGAGAACCTGTCCATGCCACCGCATACAGAAAAGCAAACAAATACGTGGCCTAACATCACATTGCAGCTCGTACTGATGACTACGACACATTTTCGATAAGAACTGCTCTCGAAATATGTCTGTTATTACTCGTTCACGGCTATTTAAATACAAAGAATAATGGGGTTCGTGACGTGGCATCCTAAAGACACCAATCAGGCTCAGAACACGGAGAATTTCTTCGGCGAACGTGCTACTCAGAACACCGAAGCAAATCCAATTGATAATCGTACAAAACAATGTAAACTTCTTACATACAAACTACCTATCGAAAGATGCACTTTCGAAATCGAGCCAATTTATTTTGCGTCATATTAATATATGGATAAAACAAGAAACTGAACACCGACACAAAAAGAAAGACAAAGGAGAGGGAGAAACAAGGGTAATAAGAAATTAACTAATAAAAGGCGAAAAAAAGCGAGGCATTCTGAGCATACATCACAAATACTACTTTTCTACTGCATAGATGTGTAGACATAGTCATCCATCTAAGTGTATGGTCCATCTTACGTGTGTATGTATGTCTATCTAACTGGCTAACTCAATAAGCACAGTCCTTCTTAATAAGCTAAGCGGTCCTCAGCCTGTCAATAAATGTCCAGCATATTACCCAAACCGATGGTTTATCAGCTCTTCTGTCCGTAAACCGAACCACACAAGTGCATCCGCTCCACCCCTCCATTCCTTTCCCCTTACCAATTCAAATATTAACCTCCATCTACGCCTAGGTCTTTCAGGTGACCCTCTTCTTCCACATTTTTTAAGCGAAAACTTATATTATATTGTTAAGTGTCTGAATTAAGTACCGACACAGACAAAGAAAATGCACTGCAACTAAACAATTTTACAAATCCCTCTTTCTCTTTGAATCCAACTATTCTCTCCTTTAGTAGACTCGGTCCAAGCCTTGCTCACCCAGGTGCCTCCAGCAGTGTCTATAAGATAAGACTCAAGAATTATAAGCACCATAACGCTCGACTCTACTACCCGTAATCTGATTAAATCATTTGTGTGCACAGAACAACTTCCGTTTCCGGGCCGTTTCGAAAAGTAAGACACAGCGGACCACATTTAAAAATTGCCTGATGTGTCACAGCCTCACCTGAGCATCAGCCAAACCGATTCTAATGCGGACGTGACGAAGATCAACACGCGCTATTTCTTGGGTGAGGGTTACAGCAGCATCGCGTCTGACGTCATACGAACTTAAATTTATTAACAAGACTCATTCAGCAGCAGGTTCAAATAATGAGGAATTTATGACATGCTTCTGAAAACAATGTGGGTTTGTGTCGTATCTCTTAAAACAAGAAAGTGGCCAACTTGCATGCTTGAATCTGAATCAATACCGTTATGAAGCCCACAATTCGACTCGATCCCGAACCAAGATGAAACCATTTCTCATCCACTAAGACCCAACTTAACGCTGTCCCAATATTTCCTCCACTGTCTTCCAAGTGGCGATATTTTCTCTACCAAAATCATGTAATAATATCTTGTTTCCGACGCCAGAGCTACTGCACAGACAATCAGTCCAACTCCCTTATGCTATACATTAACCCCAGTCGTCATATCAACCGTCCATCACATTACTGACGTGTCACGGGCCGCACACCTCACGTGAAGGCATTCTACTGCCGTAAGCCCTGCTCATAAGAGACTCGGAAGGTGCACCTAAAAACACCTAACATCACATCTACGCATCGCTTGTCTACCAGACATGAAGCCAGTATGTAACGGGAACAGAGTGCTGGTGATAGTATCCCAAACTCGCGCATGAAGCTGACCACTCTTACACATCACAACATTACTCCTACCTCGAACACGGTAGCAGCATTTTTACCCGAAACGTCCGTACCAATCTACCAAACTACAAGGCGTCATATCTCAGAAGACCGTAAGATAACACGCAGAAATATTTTAGTAAAATGCATGAAGCATAAACACAATCTCCACGAACTGAACAAAACATGCAGTTGTACCTACTTGTAAATTTATTGTATTGTTTACGGTAACAGGCGGTGGTGGCACGTGAGACCTACTGAAATGACACACCACTTACATGAATCGTCTTATTAAAAGTAACGTATTCACTACTGCATGACAATAAACTTAAATATGTGCAATTCGCGTCTAACACGGCTTACGAAACATTAGCATGCAAAGAGGATACTATACAAAACTTCGTCGGGAAATCTCAAGGAAAGATAACACATGGCAAACATAGGCGTAGATGTGAGGGCAATATTAAAACGGATCTTAGAAACATATGGTGTAAGATATGAATTGGGAACAATTGGCTCTATACGGTCTAATAACCTCCGTCGACATTGCAATGAACCGTCAGGTTCCACAAACACGCGGATCTTCATACTAAGCCAAAAGCGACTTGGTAACTATCAACCTCTCAAGAAACACACGGTAGCAAATGGGTCTAATACACAGATGAAGAAGCATGTCAATTACGAAGCACGAAAAGACTGGAATGGTGATAGTTTCGGATTTCATGGGTAAAAACTTCATGAACGAGCTGCTTGTGATATTGCCTACATCAGTGGCCTTGATATTCATTCACTACAACTACTGATCAACCACTGCTAACATAAAGCGCTCGACGTATTACAATGCATGAAGCAATTGAAAATTATAGTTGAGATCTGCGCTCTTCTGGGATATTACGCAGCGTAGAATGGTAATTCCATGCCGACGTTTCGGGGCAACCTATCGGCCCCATCTTCAAGGGAAAAGACATCCAAGAAGATTATTCGTGGACTGATAGGTTGTCCTGAAACGTTGATAAGAAATTACCACTCTACACTGCGTAATAACCCAAAAGAGCGCAGATCTCATCTGCATGGTGGCGGAATCCTGAAATCTCATGATCATTACAACCGTTTTCGTTAATTATGCACCACAATGAAAACTCTTCGAAATGAAAGCTGTACAGTGTAATTGCACCTACAATGATGCCAAGTAGGAACCTGTAAACTGTGAACCATTTTTTTGCGGAAAATATAAAGTCTGATTTCAGTTTTGTATGAGGTACAGATAATTGTATCTAGTGCTGGTGAAGACGGGGTTTTGAGTTTGTCCGAAAACTTTTAGTACTGACCCCTAATAAAGGCTAAAGATGCGGCTGGCTGCATGCTTAACTAATCACGTCAAAAATATTTATGCAGAACAGTACGGGCATGATCCACGCTCCGGCCGTTTCAATACCCGTGAAATACTTCGTGCTCTCTGGGAAGCAGGCTTAGTGGACTCCAAACCCGGTCTGAGCAAAGCGTGGGGTGGGGACGCGGGGCTGGGGGGGGGGGGCGGAAGAAAAAAAAGGTCGCTCAGCACTAATTCATATTAGCTATCTTACCTCATATAAATTCCAAATATATAATATGAATCCATTAAGAAGTTTCAGAGATTAATGTCAAAAGACGGCTACGACATCACCATTACGTGTTTATTTTAAGCGCCTTATGCAAAGACTTCATAAACAAGTCCAATTTATGAAGACGAGGCACATCACATAAGCTACAGGGTGACGAAGAACGGGTTAAAAAAAAGCGACGGAACAAGACAGGCCTTCGCCGTTATTAGGAGCATTCGCAAAACTGCGGAAAGCAACTATTAGCTTCGTCATGTCTGACTGTCCGTCCGCATGGAACTTGGCTCCCACTGGACGGATTTTCATGAAATTTTACGTTTGAGTATTTTTTAACAATATGTCGAGAAAATTCAAGTTTCATTAAAATCTGACAAGACTAAATGGCATTTACTTGAAAACCACGATACATTTTTCATCATATAGCGCCCAATTCTTCTTAGAACGAGGGGTTCAGACAGAAGTCGTACAGAAGTTCAAAACACACATTTTATTTTCCGTCGCTTTTTTTGGGGGGGGGGGGCCGAAGACTGTGCCGTTTATGAGATAATAGGGAACAAAACTGCACAGCCGGGCAGAATATAGATGACAATTTGGCGCATGCGCATTGCATATGGGATACCTAAGTCTACATACACACACTCAGAATATGTAAGACTTATTGTTTTTCCACTGCGACAATGGTTGCACCAACGCGCCTCAATGTTACGTTATACGAGGATGTGACAAATGAAACCCTTAAACATTGTAATATAATTGTGTGTTAATGTTTAAGGTTTTCAGTTGACTCTCCCCCGTACGTTACACTGCCTGTCTTGTCCACAATGCATTGTCTTCAGGATTTCTCAAAACTGAAGTCCACCAGGACGCCAGACTACGAGCACAAGTCGCTTCACAGACCCAATCTTGCATTTCGACGGCGATCTCACAAGGGGAACAGGAATTAAATCACCAACCTGGCCTGCCTTTAGGTTATACGTAAATTACAGAAGTCTATGGGCAACAAATATCCGTCACAATGTGCTGCAAAAACTTCAACAGGAAATTTTTGACAATTCCCGTCTCCAGATGTCATTTATGCATAAAACTCTTAAACTGACCCATTCGTATATAACAGAGCCTCAGATGGATATTATCAAATCACAGTTTCAATGAATACACATGCCATGAATTCAGACGCTCTCCAGATACAGGTGGATAGATTTTGTCGATAAAGAACGACGCTGCAAGGACAACCGAAGTACGGGTACCTCTTGGTTGCTTCGTAACGTCGTACAATCACTGAGTTTTCATCTCATTTAATTTTAAATGCCTAAGACACAGCTGCATGGATGTTATTGGTACAACATGCACGAATACCGACCCACAGACGGGTACCTCTTGAAGGCTTCGTAACAACAGACTCTTTCCGGTAATCACTGCCATGTAGCATATCGTAAACAGCACTAACAATCCGGGTGTGACTCATTCACACTCCCGGTATTGTACCGTATACAAGAAGAAGAAAGTAATTACGCCTACATTTCATGTACAGATATGAAATCGCGTAGGTCTAATTAACACGAAGACTGCAGCTTGAGTACAGCTGCAAAAATACTCAAGACTTGCGCCTTCTTTATTTGACGATGCTTGCTCAAAATACATATGATGCAGAAATGTAGATTTTGTGAATAAGTCTGTGGGTATTTAAGAGGTTACAACTTATTTTAAGGTAACACTAATATTTACCTACGTGGACTGAAAGCGACGAAAACACGAGACTGAAACTGCTAGTCTCCCGATCAAAATACGAAAACGTAAACCATTCGACAGATACATTCGGTACAATACCGAAAAAGCATAGAAAGTAGCAGGATGGATAAAACTGCACAATAAAAAACCTTTAAAGACAGGAGGCCTAGTCATTTCCTAAAAGGTCTAGGGAAGGAGGCAGATAACATGAGCATGTGTAATGGGGAGGTTTAATATTAAAATTGACTTTACAGAGCTACAGGGGATGGACTGGGGTGAACCACCTCAAGACTTCCGTGAACACGTCAACAAGCTTTCGGTTCTTCAAAAGCAACGAAATTTCTTGGCCAGATGGTAGATTAAAAAAAATAAAATAAAATAAAAAACATCGCATCGCATTCAATTGACAGCTTCGGAATGGAAGCTTGTAACGGCACACACAACACACGAACATTAAAACCCGCTTACGTTCAGGACAACTAATCGTGGGAGTTCTGATTTCGACTCCGTTCCCAGATGCCAGTTATCCCCAAGGTTTTCGTAATTTTTTTGAGCCCCTCCAAACAGATTTTTACGGACTACCTACAACAGATCACGACCGTTTCATCTGACCACCACCGAATTTCGCCATCAATAAGCATCACGCCGAGAAAGTTGGCTCTGCAGTAAAACGTGTGAACTCTATTCGAAAAGCGACTGGTTCTCATTTCCGTTTGAACAAGCTACCCTGAATAAGGTTGTTCGTAGTTTTACTCAAAACTGTCAGGCAAATGACGGGATAGTCCCTCACAGTAGGCCACGACCGCTTCCTTCCCATATATTCTCCAATGCATTATTCATCACTATACCACGCATCACTTGGGTTATGTATTCTGAGATGGTGTTATTACACAATGAAATACTGCATTTATATATTAACTAGGCCAACTAACCCTCATATGCTTCCATACCATATTAACTCGTGCAGTCATTACAGCGCCGATACACAAACTATAAAAACAAACGAACACTTTCGGGGAATATTTATAAGCCAATGATATAACTTAAGCAAACATTATCTTGTTCCTAGGTCATGAAAAGGCCGAAACTGACAGCCACTACCTCATACACCCTAACGGCACAGCGCCCTGGGACAGCTTTCCTCTACCTTGTAGTGTCTATTTGATGAATATGGCTTTACATAAAAATGAATCACGTTACAAATACTTGTGTGTTACGAGACGTAGGAAGCTCAAAACAGGATATAACATAGGCAGAAGGGCAAATGGATACTGCCGTACTTTTTATTCTGAAACAGGACTGTACAAACGGCAACAGCTAAACAACACTAGGCAACGGCTTCTCTCTTTTTTTCGACAGCACGCATAATATGAAGCTAGTTTTGACTGAATACGATATGGTGACACCAATATGACAGTCACAGTAGCACGCAGAGCTTTTTTGTTATTCTGTGCTTCATTCGAACACAATATACTACCGTACATACCACTTATTGTGCAATTTCAAACCATTTCGCTAGTTCCGTGGCAATAAGCTCTTATTCACTAACAGATTATATGCTCTCATTTTACAGAGATTCTACCCCTCAGTTCTGCCAACATTTACTACTCAGTATCAACTTTTAAACAAATAAATTAAATGGTCTTTACATTTTTTCTTCAAACCTGTGAGAGTATAATATCAACTTAAACGGCAATTGTAAACCCTAGAAAGTTCAAGATCAGTTCCATAACAACAAAAGTTGAGGCCACGGCTTAGAGATCAGAATGTAATATAATACAAAACCGATGTTATATGCAGACAGGAACGCTTGAAAACACCAATTCTTGTGAACGTAATTTCAATAACGCTGCGACAAGCGGCAAGGGTTGCAACACTATACGAATGTTCAAAAGTTTCACGTTTGCTGTACCATAATTTATGTCAACTGACTTTAGCTGTCGTAACTTTCACATGTGACAATCATCATTAGCAACGACACTAAAACATAACCACAGATTTTTCTTCTTAGAGCAATACGATAATCCGACCTAACACTACTGAAGAGAACCAGAAATAAAGCACAAATCGAATGTATTAGCAGTTTAATCATGATGATAACCCCTCCACAACTGTCACTGACAATCAGTGCTTCCTTTTTGCAAAAAGTTTCTAATTGACAATAAATGATAAACTTCCGTCCGACACGACAATTCTTTATATTCATTTAACAATACTTGCTACATGTTTCGGTCATGGCCAAAATATGACCGAAACATGCAGCATGTATTGTTAAATGAATACAGAGAATTGTTGTGTCTGAAAGAATATATAATTTGTTGTCAATTATAACACAACGGGATGAATTCTATCAATGGCCAAAAAATGTGCCGCTACTCACTATTTGAGAGCAGATAAAGTTGAAAGCTCCGCCTGTCTTCTCATTAAAAAAATTAAAAAACTTTTGATACTGTCGTTTCATATTGGAACATTTCAAGTTGGAACAAAGATATCAAATAAAATATATTTCTCACGCGTTCTGCCTTTAAAACATTCATCTAATGAGTCACCGTCCATAAAAGTGCCGGTACGCCGTACCGTTGCGTGCCGTCACAAAAGAAGCACTGTCATTACAAATATGGTCGACAGGAAATATCGTTTTTAATCAGCAGTAGTACATTTCAAAGGTACAGGCTTCTAAAATTTATCTTGCTTAAGTACACGAAGGATAAAAATATGCGGTCGTGGTCTATTTCATGGCAGCACAACGGACTAATTTATAATGTGCGGAAGGACATAACGGGGTTAAGCCCACAAAGGACATACACTGAAGTATAGGTTTGCAACTGTTTTTCTTTTCCGAAAGTAGCACAAAAAAGCTGGGCAACATGTAGAATCCAATTTAATATGTGACTGATATAACCTGGAAAACAAACCAATGTAAGAACCTGACAGTATGGATTCTCGACTCTGACGATGGCGGCACTGCACTCTTTCGAAACGTACGTGAAGACTGAACCTTCGACACGGCGTAATATCTCAAAAGTCTTGTACCTTCAGCACAACCGCTGTAAGAACCTCAAAACTCGCACAACAAGTCACCTTTGTAACAAAGTAGGCCTACTAAATTACGGGCGTACAAATCCTGGGCGCCAGGTGGCAACAGGGTGACTAGACTTTGTACGGTGGTACCTAATATTTGTGGGTCTTCAGTATGGTACTGGCTTCATGTCACAATATTGGCGCCTAGAATTTTAAGTTGCTCCTAGATTTTTTGGAAAATTTTTGCAGCCCTGTACTAAATACTGACTGAAAGTTCAGTAAGCAACGTTGGACCACGCTTACGTGATGTATAATTAATATTAACAAAAATTTAAACGTTTTAAAATTTGCAATTGGAAGTGTAGTCCACGATGTCTTACGTGGAGTAAAAATAAATTTGTTCGATGTATTTGCCACGAACTTCAGTCCTACTCGCGTAATTCATCAAAACCCGACAACCTAGAGCGACGGACGGACGGACTAAGAAGTGAAGTACTATGAAGCTTCACACCGCCCGAAACTAATTACAGGGAACGAAGATGTAATGGGGGTAAGACGCATTTGGATGAGGACAGGATGCGATGGAGGAAGCCTTTTTGGGTTTACAGTGTTCACATTCTGATGCAAATAACGTTAGGAGTTAAATTTGTAAGAGAAAACGTTTCTGCTGATCTCCTACACCAGAATGCACGTCTCTCGTCCGCAATCAACCTGTCTTTTACAGCACGCCGTTAGTCCACAACTAGCAAGTTAAATACATCCGACTAGATTGCGTGACTTCAAAAGCAGAACATGAACAACACGTGGCCAGGCTTAGATCCCCCGGGACGGATGCACTTTCCTGTCCTTGACCAATTGCACACGATGTGAAAACTGCATTGTTTCCTTTACTAATGTATGTAGCTCTTTAAATTTTAAATATCGAGTAGATTCAGGGTCATGATTCTGAAGAACTGACAAGGTACATGTTTCAAATCCCGGGAGACGAATCAGTTACTCCAGTTGCATATAAAATTATTTGGAATTTAAATTCTCGGTTGATTTCAGGACGATTTTTCAGTAGCATGATTAAAGGACCGACTGTAGCTTATTTTCTTGTAAACTAAGAAGACTCTCACGTAAGCTAGCAGACTTCATAGCTAAGACTCAAATCCAGAACCTCCTAAACGCAGGGCGGGAAATCAACCACTGCAGTACAAGTAAACTTTCGCAGGCAGTAATGTCTTCAGCATGTGTCGTACACGATTTCGTGAATGCTTGCACATTCAGCATGGCTATTAATAACACACCGGCAGTTGCTTGTAAATACTCTACGTCACATCGGTCCCCATCGAATTCCGCACTTAAGTGGTTGGTAATCCTGTTTCGTATACCCTGTTCCTTCCACATCCTGGCAATTCATGCTATCATTAGTTTCAATATACGCCTGACATGCAATTTAAAGGTGTAATTACATATAGCAAGAAAAGATTACATCTATACACCCTCGCCTACTTTGTTTATAACATAATATAGTATACTCTTGAACGTTTATATGCATTTAAAGGTTTCGGTACTTTGTCTATCGGCTTAATGCACGGTCATGGATTATTTAAAACTTCATTATTAATAAAAATCCAACTAGACGCAACAGTATGCAGTCTGATTTATTTTACTGCAAAATCACTCTACATGTTTCGGGTGTCCACCGCACCCATCATCAGGAGTACTAAAAACTGTAACCGCAGCCTCCGGTACAGGTCATA
>Ga0123357_10007717_pt1 | contig 13349 bp, 7 predicted proteins | sample TergutEmb28metaG_FD_89873 | JGI IMG/M metagenome (GOLD analysis project Ga0123357, IMG submission 89873) | Embiratermes neotenicus P4 segment gut microbial communities from Petit-Saut dam, French Guiana - Emb289 P4 | ecosystem: Host-associated > Arthropoda: Insects > Digestive system > Gut ...
AAACCAACTAGATGCACTGATTTCTCAAATTTATTTTTGGAATAAAACTCTACATGTTTTGGACAGTTCCTCTGTCCATCATCAGGAGTTTTTCACTGTACACACAGCAATGGTATATGTCATGCAGGTTTGCTGACAGCTTCCGATCAGCAGGATCAGGACATCTGTCCTGATCCTGCTCGCAAGCTGTTAGCAAGCCTGTATGACATATACCATTGCTGTGTGTACAGTGAAAAACTCCTGATGATGGACAGAGGAACTGTCCAAAAGATGTAGAGTTGTTTCCAAAAATAAATTTGAGAAATTAGTGCATCTAATTGGTTTTATTATAAGAATACTTCATTAAGTGTCTTCCTGCCTACCAACCAAATTTATAATCTGTGATATAATGTTAACTCCTGACGAGTAATGTACAGACATACCTGCAAGACAACCCCTGTGAAGCAGTAGATTTAAATTAAAGTTTTCCATGTCTTTTTCCACCAATTTCACACAATGTTCTATCACATTTCACTAGAATATGGACTGCTACAGGCATTCAACTTCAAGACTTAACAGATTGCAGCTTATTCATTATAGAGTTTCCTCGCAAAGTATCGGAAGATCTAAGATACATGACACTTCGTGATTTGTTACAGATATTGGAGCCATTCTGGTGCCCAACAAGTATAATCACACCAGAGAAGACACAAGAATTCATCCTGCCAACTGCATCCAAGCCATTCAATTACAGCAACAGTGCAGGTCTCCGGTATGAGGCAATGGAAGTACGGCGCTGTTTGAAACAAGGTTAATCATTTCATCCATTACAATTGATAAAGAACTTTATCATAGTGCTGTATGTCATGTCTTCTGATACTTGTATAATTGGCATTGATATTAATCTACATGTGGGCCGGTAGCTCAGTTGGTATAGTGACAGTCCGGGATCGAATCCTGGTGGGGACGAGATTTTCTGCCCGTCCAGACCAGCCCTGGGGCCCACCCAGCCTCCTGTAAAATGGGTACCGGGTCTTTCCTGGGGGGTAAAGTGTGGCCGAGGCGTGCTGCTGACCATTCACCCCCTTCTAGTGCCACGGTCATGGAAGAGTAGAGCTATACCTCTACCCACCCTCTGGGCCACACAGGGCCTGTAACGGGATCGCTACCTTTATTAATCTTTTGGCGCCAGAATTATTTTTTTAAATTTTAGCACACCCTGTATATAAAATGTGAATAATACAGGAACCAAATACGTTAGATTTAAGAAACAAACTGCATTTTGAAGAGGAAAAAACGGAGAGTATATACCATGTTTAAAATATTCGGTACCTATATTTGTTGGGGGAGAGATAGGGTGAGTAAAATAAGCCTACTAGGCTGCAGTACATCCGTGGCATTAGCTACAGGCCCTACTGAAGAAGAAGAAGAAGAAGTATTACAATATTATATTATTATATCATAATCTTATGGGACCACCGTCTTATATGCGGTCCATCGTTGACCAAAACATTGTTATGTGGCACATACCTGTATTTATCTTGTAACTGTGTATAATCAGCTGCTTTTGTTTGACACTAAAGCTGTCCTTGTGTCTTAAGTCCACACCATTACTGCATATAAAGGGGAGTAGGGATGGAGCTGCACTCAGTATGGGTGATTGGCCGACTCGCTCTGCAGAAGGACCTTCTACTGCTTACAGAAGAAGAGTCTGATAGGACCTCACAGAAAATCTGGATGTGGTGTACAAGGCAAACATGCTCAAGCCATAACACTTCTTACTTTTATTTGGGAGGTTCTTGAGCCATATCTCAGCTGTGAAACAGACTATTCTGACTGAGATGTATTTCATGGTTTTCCTCAGACCCTGCTGACAGATACCAAAACATAACTTTGGTTAATTTTATGTTTATGGCTCTGTGTATCGCTGATCTATATTAATAATTGCCCAACAAGATGCAACACAAAGGAGTCTATTTATTATTCTGCAAGTTCACTGTACATGTTTCGGGTGTCAACCACACCCATCATCAGGAGTACACAAGACTGTAACTACAGCCTCTGGTACTGGTACTAGCTTGGCCACGTTGGAGGGGAGGTAACTTTACAAAAAATATGACCAGTACCGGAGGCTGTAGTTACAGTTTTATGTACTCCTGATGATGGGTGTGGTTGACACCCAAAACATGTATAGTGAACTTGCAGAATGTTAAATACACTACCTTGTATTGGATCTTGTTGGACAATTATTAATATATAACTTTGGTTAGGCCATGTCCCCTTTGTCATCCATGCCAATTTATCATTCATTTATCGTCCTACAACTCAACACTATATAATATGACTTACTGACTGTGTCATTAAATAAGTTGTAAACATAATCAAATTGATGTGGTTGCCGTCACTGGGTAATGGATCATACACAGTATTGAAAAGCCATATACAATGGATGAAATCAGAATAGACTCTGAAGAACAGAGAATAGGAAAGAGGTATCACAGGACACTCTTACATAACATGAGTGACAGGTGTCATACAAAGTCACAGCCATGCAGTTCACCTTCCCGCTTCATGTTCTTGAGGTTAGGGATTCAAATCTCAGCAGAGACATCAGTTATGTTGATTGAAATTTATGTCAGCAAATGCTAGGATACTTCCTTGAAACAGGTCACTGCTGTGTCCATCGACATTCTGATATTTCATTAAAAACCATGCTCTCTATCAACACTATGCAACATACGTAGTTGGAAGGCAATGAATATTCATTGTCATTTGGTAAAGAGTGACGTATGAAAGCATGGTTAAAGAACCCCAAAAGCAGACAGATTTAAAGGTAAAGTTATTACCCTGCGTGCAAAGAAGGCATGCGGAAGAATTGAAGTATAGCTGTACGCATTTTTAATCTGACCGTGATTGATTAAGCACACCACCACGAAGGCACATAGATGAGTGGCCGTATAGCTCCATGTTTCATAACTGGTGGGTCAGCTGCATGCCCTGACCACTTTATACTCTCAGAGAAAGTCAAATGGATCCCACAGCTTATCTGGGCATTTCTGAAAAGAAAGTCTCTTGCCCCAACTGGGATTCTAATCATGTTTTCTTGGTCTTCCAACCTGTAGCCTAGTGAGTATATAGAGTGCACTGTGGTTGCACCAAAATATCACTGTCATTGTACCCATTCAATGATACGTGTGTGTGTGTGTGTGTGTGTGTGCATGTGTGTATGTATAGCTGCACAGCAATCACTGTTTGCTTTTCTGTCTCCTGAGCAGCATAATGTTCAGTCATAAACTACTGGCATCAATTTAGGGCTAACCCTGAAGAGGAGGCAGCAGGTTACTCTGGAACTTTCACGGTGTATTTAGTCCCTCAACATTCTAGTATGCCGGGAAGGTAACACAACAATCGGGATTTTAGGTTCTGACAGAGGTGAATATAGATATTTTGTTATAGTGTGGGATATGACACTGTGATTGTGTTGTCCTGTTGACAGGTATGTTGGAGAGCCCGAAGATAAGCCATGAGGAGAGCCTTGTCCTGGCCCAACTTGAGGATGAGATTCGTTCGCAGCTTGGCGTCAAATATGACCAGGACTAATGCGAAAAGGAATTCCATGCCATTGTCAATGAAGAATTTATGTTATTACAAAATACATTTCATTTAAATTTACTTGTGCATTTCGCAACATAAGGAGAACTGTAACATAAGGGATTTTACTAGTTAAAGCCACATATTTTAAAATTGAGTGTCACTTCTTAATTATGGCTTATGCGTATGACACAAGTATACTTTGTCTCACTCATCCATTAACCCATCGACTTATGCAGGCACTGAATTGCTGGATGCATGCGTAATTCCTTTGCGTGATGTAGGTAAACGCTGACATAAGGCGTCATGAGTATACTCAATAGACACTTGCAAATAACAAGCTTTATTCAGAGAATGAATGCTGCTGCATGTCATTTTCCAACATATTCTGTGTGTGCCTTCCCCCTGTCCCTATCACATACAAAATACACCACAAATTCCCGTTCATGTAATTATGTGAATAACACTATATGACGAGAGTGCCTCTTTTATTCTTCTGGGCTGACTTGACGGAGCGGGAGGGGGAAACAGAATTTTGAATTTTGACACACAAAACTGAGCAATACTAAGGAAGTTCAGTACCTTTTTTGTGACATGGGAGAAGTAATAGATATGTAGTAATTCTAGGACAGAATTATGAAACAAAAAATTGTAAGCACTGCCACCGGGTGAAAACCCAATTGCAGTTAATAAATATTATTATATTAAAGGTTGCTACATTCACTGCCAATTATGTTACAGGGTGGTCTTTATTGTTACTATATACATGAAATGGCCGTGGAATGTAGTGAAGATGTACAATGTTAAAAAGCAAGATGTAAAACATACAATACTCTTTCTCTTCATTTTACAGTTGTAGTCCCCCCCCCGTGGCGCTAAGGCCCAATGCAGGCCATGGCCTCCTCATTCTTGAGGTTTCTAGATCACACACAACGACGCATCACAGTCGGTAGGACTCCTCTGGACGCGTGATCAGCACGTCGCAGAGACCTCTACCTGACAACACACAACACTCACAACAGACAGACATCCATGCCCCTGGTGGGATTCGAACCCACAATCTCAGCAGGCGAGCGGCCGTAGACCTACGCCTTTGACCGCGCGGCCACTGGGACCATCTTTACAGTTGTAGTTACCTGGCACTATTTCCGTTAGGGTATAGGATGATCAGTGATTAATCTCCCAGCATTTCAGCTGTTCATCTTTTGTCTTGGTCAGTACAAGTTTTTAATGTAGTCTTCCCTTTCAAGAGGCAACACAGACTCTTCTCCCAGGGTTAAAAGTGTCCGGGGCTTGAAACTGACTGCCCATTGCAGTGTAGTACCAAGGTCAAGAATGTATGGAAATCCATCTCTTCTCTACTGTAATTTCATGATGTGGTGCTTAATGAAGCACAGGAATGAGTTTCTTTACCTTCACCTCTGCTACAATATCCTATTGTCAAATCAAGATTTATAAATACATACAGACATACATTTATAAATATATGAAACTGATTATGAGTAAATTCGAGAGGATTGCAGAACAATAAGAAATGTGTTGAAACAGACTGTAAAAAAAAAAGTTATTTTGCTTTTAGTTTCATACTTATCTATATGGAGTTGTTCTGAACATCCTTTGGAAAATAATAATAACAATAATAATAATAATAGTAATAATAATAAGAATTCCATTACTGACATTTTCCTTTGACATCATATTTTGGACAGACATGGACATAAAGTGAATACAAAGACAGACAAGTTAGTTGCCAACGCCAGAGTTTATCATCCCAAGGCAACAACTGAAAGACTTATCTTTTCGAGAACTTACAGGCGTAGGGGGTTAATTGATATAAGTAATTTGTTCAACAAACAAAAAACTCTACTTAAAGAGTACTTTATTGAAAAAATATGTCTTTATTACATTGTGCAATAGTAAAGGCAGGTAATTACTCAAGAATTAATCTGTCTGGAGAAGGCACATTCATGGTGACAGCTGACTAGGAAAAAAAATGGTTAGCACGGACTCAAAAAGCATTCCATGGAAAACATCCATATGTAGTAACTCAGTCATATGTTAGCAGTATCGCATAGAACACTTGGTTGACCGGGGGTGGACTTTTCCCTGAAACACAGGGTTTTGTGTGCGCCATCCAGGAGCAAGTGGTTAACACTAAAAATTATGGAAAATTTATTATGAGGGATGCCACCTTTCATGATTTGTGTAGACAATGTAACTCAGCTGTAGATAACATTCATCATATAATATCCAGATGCCAGACATTAACACGATTGGGCTACAAAGCCAGACACGATAGTGTTGCAAAAACATTGCATTGCATCTAAAGTACTTTCTGCTAAATGAAAGTATCCTCTACCATAAATACAATCTATCAAAGGTCTTAGAGAATAATCTTGCACGTTTAGATTGGGACAGTGGAATAGTTGCCAATAAAACTGCTCCGCATAACCACTCTGACGTTGCAGTCTTTGAGAAAACCGACCGAATAGTTTATTTGTTTGATGTCAGCGTACAAAATTCATCAAGTTTATTATAAATAACATAGAAATTTCCGTCAACACAACTATAATTATGTAGGTTACAATTACTACATGTTTCGACCCTTGGGGGGTCATCTTCAGGTTGAACTTAGGAACCTATTTTTACTTTTTTTTGTGCCGTGTTGTTTGTCATTTGCATTAAGGATCCCTTATGCACTACAAGTGAATTAAGAAGGCTGGAACACAATTATTTAGTGCTGTCAGTACGTAAAATTATAAATATTCCATAGCTGTGGCCGAGGTGCATGTGGCTGGTCCTTATAGCTGCGTTGCCTCCGGTGGGGGGGGTTATTGTATTGTGTGTGTTTTCCTCTTTGCTGCTGCTTTTGTGTTTCTTCTGGTTTCCAGGTTGGGTATTCGGGTAGAGTCTCGTGTTCGAGTCAATTAGTTTTCGAGGTTTTTATTGGGGTCCACGGGCTGGCGTTGATTCGGGTCCATTTCCTGTTTCTTTTGTTGTGTCCTCCTCCTTGCCCGGGTGGATGCCTATGCACGACTTCACACAACGGGATGAATTCTATTAGTAGTAATACAAAATTCAGGTAATTCAGAAACTGCTTATGCCAAAAAAATGAGAAAATATGCAGAATTAAGCACTGAAATGAAAAAAACATTCACAAATAGAACCAGTGTATACCTTACCTGTTACTGTTCCTACTACAGTTGTCATTTCTCACACATTGCATGATTTCTATAGTAAAACCGACTAGATGCACCAGTGTATCAAATTATTTTAGTTTGGAATGACACTGTACATGTTTCGGACAGTCCTTCCGTCCATCATCAGCAGTTCAAGACTGTATATACAGCAACAGGCGTATGTCAAACAGATACTGCTGTCTGCTTGTTAGCAAGCAGACAGCAGTATCTGTTTGGTTGCTGTATATACAGTCTTGAACTGCTGACGATGGACGGAAGGACCGTCCAAAACATGTAGAGTGTTATTCCAAAATAAAATAAATGTGAGACATTGGTGCATCTAGTTGGCTTTACTATAGAAATGTATTATGATGCACGGCCCTGTGAACATCAAGCATTGCATGATGTTCTTGAGCAACTAGATTTACCAGGTTTGCTGTACTTGACCATACAAAACCTGTACTTTTAAACACATGCAACACATAAAGCACATTCCAGCAATAGGTGATAGACATGCTTACCTTCACCTTCATTATTAAACTCCGAAAATGGTACGTCTCTGCTCTGTTAAATATGAGTTAATGAGACAAATAACAATACTGCTACATATATTAACCCTTTGACGCCTAACGACCACTATAGTGGTCGTACCACACCACTAACCTCTAAAAGTTGCATTTTATATATTTATTCAACAAATATAGGTACTGAATATTTTAAACACGGTATATACTCTCCATTTTTTTCTCTTCAAAATGCAGTTTGTTTCATAATTCTAACATATTTGGTTCCTATTTATTCACATTTTATATACAGGGTGTGCTAAAATTTAAAAAAATAATTCCGGCGCCAAAAGGTTAAGCATGCTTCTGTCATGATTGTGTCAAGTATATCTGTGTTCAGTTTATTATTATGGATCCGATCAGTTAATATGGACCTGTCATAGTATAGTTTGTAATTGAAATTCTCCAACACATATTATGACTCATACTCAGTGCTGTACTATAAATATGAGCCACAATGCATGTTAGAGAACTCAAATTAGAAATTCAGGTGTGCCAGTTCTGTAATAACTGATCAAACTGTCCATAACAATAGACCAGATATATACGTGACAAAACCATCCAATAAGCACACATAATACATGCAGCAATCCCTAGCAGTCACAGTACCATCACTGACAAGCTCCAGAAGTATACAGACTTGGAAAGAAGAGCTTCTAAGAACATGACAACTGAAAAGTTTTAAATAATACCACTATTACTATCCATAATGTGTATTATCTCCCCAAAAAATTATGCGGAAGTTTTAAAACTACTTAATCTCACCCTACTTTCTATATTCTGATACAGAAAGTAGTAGTACTTAATACATGAGGTAAAATTAGAAAGTTCTTTATACATGAGGTAAAATTAGGAAGTTTTTTTGATACATGAGGTACAATTAGGAAGTTTTTTAATACATGAGGTAAAATTAGGAAGTTTTTTGATACATGAGAAAATTAGGAAGTTTTTTTGATACACGAGGTAAAATTAGGAAGTTTTTTGATACATGAGGTACAATTAGGAAGTTCTTTATACATGAGGTAAAATTAGGAATTTTTTTGTTACGTGAGGTACAATTAGGAAGTTTTTTAATACATGAGGTAAAATTAGGAAGTTTTTTGATACATGAGAAAATTAGGAAGTTTTTTTGATACACGAGGTAAAATTAGGAAGTTTTTTGATACATTAGGTAAAATTAGGAAGTTTTTTTGATACATGAGGTACAGTTAGGAAGTTTTTTGATACATGAGATAAAATTAGGAAGTTTTTTTTGATACACGAGGTAAAATTAGGACGTTTTTTAATACATTAGGTAAAATTAGGAAGTTTTTTGATACATGAGGTAAAGTTAGGAAGTTTTTTTGCAGAACGGTGAATAAGAAGTGTTTGGTCAGTGAGACCCATACTCTTTTGAGAACCAGCGAAACTGCTATAAAGTAATGAAAGTGGATGGTGATGAAACAACAACAAAGATTATAAATAAAGTAAAATTCCTATTTAAACCCATTCAGCTTGGGGTTGAAGAGACCCATCTTATGTCCGAACCTTGAGAAATTAAATAGATGATCACGGAATACTTTCAAACTGCCCATAATAATTCTTACCCATATGACGATGATGATGATGATGACAAAAACGAGGAAGATACTAAAAACACGAACAACAAAAAACCAGGATTTTATACAGTGTTGAATTAGAAGTCACGCAAAAGAGAGGAAGAGTCAGCTGAAATGAATGCAGGAAGCAAACTTTCAGATTTTAAGAGAAATGCTGAACAAATTGAACATCTGTAATATGAATTAGGTATTAAAAAAATAACAAGACTGGTATGAACACATTTTAAGATCAGGTGAAAATTTACTCTCAGGGATACTGTTATGTTTCAAACCGACAGGATGTTGAAATACAGCAGAAAAAGTAAGACTTCTCGGCGTAAAGAAGAAGTCCTTGCTCCGTAACTACCCACCTGCTGGTCAAAGATGAAGCCTGAACTTAAAAACTGGGGCCATGGTAATGTGCTGCTTGGCCAGGACCATCACACAGTGATATTAGTGTATGGAGCAGTCCTAATGTCCTGTCTGACTGACGTATGGTTTTTAAGAGCTCATTCTTGTGCAACAAATGCCAATTAAGCTACTGAAGGTCCAGCAGTGCATATCCTATGCAAATAACATTACCCCTCCCAATTAAAATCATGCAACTGGTCTCATGGTAGCAAGCGATTTCCCTGTTAGTGACAGATGAATTACACAAAGCAGATTCCTCAAAAAGCTGAAATTCAATCAAGGATCAAGATATTTTGTTGAAGCCAATTCATTACTATTTGGTTTCAGGTCTGTGACACTTTTGGGATTCCCTAATGTTCTTTTGAAATATGGGGCAACACCGAAAACAGTTGTCACACCCCAGAAAACACCGTAAAAATCCGATCGCTCATTAACACCCTCGCAAGAGTCACCATCTGGACTCTGTTCCAAACCAATTCAATCAACACCCTCAAATCCGGATTTTTTGAGAGTTTTTTTCATTGTGCAGGTCGTACCAAAGAACTGTGTTCAAGTTTGAAACTGTAACATTAAAGCACATGCGGTTTTTGTACACTGCAGGCTGATGGCATACCTTATCCAACCCCAATGCTGAAAAACGACCTTGTAATGACTGTCCTTGACTGCTTATGCAGCATGGACATAGCTGTTATATTTGCATGTCATTTTCTCAAACTACAACCTGGTGGATTGCCATGGCATGGTGATGAGACTAAATTAACATGGCTGCAAATGATTATTATGATATAGGTTTTCAGGTGATGAATTTTTGTGATGATTCAAGTCTTCTGAGATGTGACATTGTGGTGATTGGTAGATATTGTGGTTATTGACATTTCAGAGGATCTTGCTGCATCGATCTTCAGATTCTAATAAGTCCAAAAACAGACTGCTTAGACATAGAAGATTGGATGCAGCAAATTTCTCTGAAATTGTTGTTGTGAGTGGATTTTCTGTGAAGGTACAGGTCTTGTGGATTATGATGCAATGTCATTACGGCTTCGGTGGTCTAGGGGTAGCGTGCTGGCCTTTAATACCCAAGTTGGCGGGTTCAAACCCGCCCGAAGCCGTCGGACTTTTAGGGCGAAAAAAAAATTCTCAGCACACCTTCCTTCGGAGGGGTAGTAAAGCTGTTGGTCCCATGTTGTAGATTTGCAGCATGTAAAAGATCCCTAAATTTACATGGAAGTCGGAATTTAGGTAAAATTACTACCGGACATCTTTCTCACCCACAGTTACACCTTTCGCTGCTAGGATCTCTCACGTCATTACGGACGGAGGCACCTGGCGGCTAAAGTGGGAACGTCTAAAGGCGGGGGAAAGCAATGGCAAACTACCCCCAAGAACTTGTCCATGATGCAGTGTGCCAGAGCCATACCGGTCACATGACTGGGCTCTGGTTCCTGCCAAGCCTGGCCTTCAAGGCTCAATACTAATGAATTAATGTCATTGGTAAGCTGCATTGTGAGAGATTTGCTGCCTCCATCTGTAGTGTCTAAGTAATCCAAGAAATGACTGCTTACATCCTGAAGATTGAACCAGCAAACCCCTCTGAAACAGTGGTAACCACTTAGTCAACACAGTCATATCTTAGAAGACTTGAAGCTTCATTAACACCACTGTGAGAACCTCAAATCTTGCAAATAACTCTCAGTTATGGAAACAGTTTTACAAACCTTGAAAATGGGGACTTTATTTCAATAATGAAAACGGAAGAACAGACCCAGGTTCCTGAAATCCTAGATAACGACTACATTTCTGTGAATATATGTGTAACACTTCTGACAAAATTCAACAATTACCTATGTGTTTACATGGACCTTCACCTAAAGACATTAACACTAAAGGTGTGTGTAGACATAAGTAAGGTTATGCAAGTACCTTTCCATTTCCCAGACTCTGGTTCAACAAGTCCACAGACAATGCCTTGTCTTTATTTCCCTCAGATGTATTCAAGAACCTACACCCTTTTTTTCATGGTTCTGATAAGACCTAGTTTTAACCCTTTAACCACTGAGTTAAATCCCATCTGCCATCTGTTGGCATTATTAGAAGCTCACCATATTCTCCACGTTAGCAGGATAAGGGTTAAAGACAGCCAAGTACATGTGGTATCCATAAGTGGGAGTCAAAAGAGAAGAGACCACCCTTAGTTTTCAATGTCCTTTAGCTGTGAGAATCTTGTCTGTCACTATAGAAAAGAATACAGAGACAACAACCACCTATGAAGAACACTACATGACAAAATACAGGGACAGATCCATTGTGGATCAAGAATACTAGATGTTTGTATGCTACTGAGAAACTAACAACATATCAAACATATAAGAATTTAACTATGCATGCATTATTGTGCTGTTTTTAACACCCTGTAAGTACAGCTGTGAAAACTGATAGTACAGTGAATTTTTGTTATGTTTTAAATATACTGGTGTGGATACTCCCTGATGATGGCAGGTGGCTGCCAAAACATGTATGTGGAATTAAGGAACTGTATCTTTATGTACACCATATGTGTGTATATTGCTTCAAAAAAGTGCAGTGTAGGAAGTCAAGCATTTGTTAAAAATCAGGAAGGACAGTTAAAAGTTGATAATTTCTCTAGTGTGAGGGCTTTGTTTATCCTGCATACACAGTTGGTGTGGCAGCACTGTCATCCACTGCCAGTCTTGCCTGTTGTTTTTGGTCAGGCAATGGGAAGACATTTATGCTTAATAAAATTGGTTGTTTTGTCAAGAAGGGAAATATATATCACCCTTGATTCACCAATCACATATTAGTTTTAAACAGACTAATGTCATCATCCTGACATGCGAAAAGTTGGTGATGTGATACTGCAACTTTGGTCTTTAACTGGACAGAAGTAAATCTGTGCCCCTCTACACCTTATTTCAGATTTTGTGACTGTCTGTACAAGGCATTTTATAAACAAATGAATTTTAACAAGTAAAGTGCAAATATATGGGCTGTGCATGTGGCACGTATGAGTGAGGAGAGGGGGGTGTATAGGGTCTTGCTGGGGAAACCGGAGGGAAGGAGACCACTGGAGAGACCTAGGCGTAGATGGGTGAATAATTTTAGGATGGATCTCCAGGAGGTGGGATGTGGGTATATGGACTGGATTGGGCTGGCCCAGGATAGAGACAGGTGGCGGACGCTTGTGAGTGCAGTAATGAACGTTCGGGTTCTGTGAAATGCGGGGAATTTCTTGACTGACTGCAAACCAGTTAGCTTCTCAAGAAGGACTCTGCACCATGGAGTAAGTAAGTAACAGTAAATATATCTATACAATCTGCTGCACGGCAAGTGATTTTCCATGGAGTCTGTGTATGAATTTGTGTTTGTCCCCTGGAAAGTGAAAAATACTAAGGCCAGCTCATCAAAGCAGCAATGGTAAAGTGGTCACTTGTGTATCCCCTACACACTGTGCTGCACTTGTAATCGCCACTACTGAGTGCATACCCATATCGTGTAGGGAGACCGCATGATCCCATCTCCATCTCATCCTGTTTGTTTTATTGCACTGTTAATGGCACCCAACCATGAAACACAGTGGGCTTATTAGGAACTACAACTCACACAAGGTCTGTCAATCCTCACAAGTTGATACACCATTAAAATTTCATATTTTCACTCCATATGTCTTAAATCCAATATCTGTCTAATTTTTGGGATATATATATACAGCCATTCATTCATTAGTATTGAGCCTTGAAGGCCGGGCTTGGCAGGAACCAGAGCCCAGTCATGTGACCGGTATGGCTCTGACACACTGCATCCTGGGCAAGTACTTGGGGGTAGTTTGCCATTGCTTTCCCCCGCCTTTAGACGTTCCCACTTTAGCCTCCAGGTGCCTCCGTCCGCAATGACGCGAGAGATCCTAGCAGCAAAAGGTGGAACTGTGGGCGAGAAAGATGTCTGGTAGTAATTTTGCCTAAATTCCGACTTCCACGTAAATTTAGGGATCTTTTACATGCCGCAAATCTACGACATGGGACCGACGGCTTTAC
>Ga0123357_10007718_pt1 | contig 13349 bp, 12 predicted proteins | sample TergutEmb28metaG_FD_89873 | JGI IMG/M metagenome (GOLD analysis project Ga0123357, IMG submission 89873) | Embiratermes neotenicus P4 segment gut microbial communities from Petit-Saut dam, French Guiana - Emb289 P4 | ecosystem: Host-associated > Arthropoda: Insects > Digestive system > Gut ...
CCCTGGAATTCCGAAAGGCTGCGGGGCCGGAGGGCCATATCCCGGTTATCCTCCTCCAGAGGTTTCTCAGGATGGAGGAGCCCTTTAGAAGCAGCTACAGTACCGTTGTCTTTGCCTTTCATCAATCTTAACCCTTACAAATTATGCTTGGGGAATGGGGATCGGGGACCAGGGATCGGGGGTTATTGTTCGAAGGCTCCGCGTGAAACCAACAATCCATGTTTTGTCAGTAAACTCCCCAATCCCTGTTCCCCAGTCCCCATTCCCATAACTTTAGGAGCTGCTCAAATATACTATGGCTTCCTTAAAGAGGAGCTTCTCCCTTTCCGCGTCTTTTACCTGGCCGCCTATCTCTTTATCCGCCCGGGCCAGGGCATCGGCTGCTGCCCGCCTGTCGTATCCCATACCAGCCAGGGCTTCAACCAGATCGGCGTAAGGCGTTTCCTGGACAGATTTTACGGTAATGAGTTTCCCCTTGAGCGCCAGTATCATCTTCTGGGCTGTCTTCTTCCCAAGCCCCGGCACCGCTTCCAGGCGGGCAAGATCCTCGTTCTCAAGGGCGCTTTCCAGTTCTTCCTGGCCTATACCCCCAAGTATCTTGAGGGCCCCCTTTGGCCCTATTCCCTCAACCTTGAGCAGCTCAAGAAAGGCAGCGCGCCGTTCTTCGCCCGCAAAACCAAAGAGTTTCATCTGATCTTCACGGTGGTAGAGCCAGGTAAAGATCCGGCCTTCTTCCCCTGCCGGAGGCAGCCGGGCAATATCGGTGCCTGGCACCGAAATGTCCCATTCGATACCACCGGAGAGTATATAGACGCTGTCGGCAAATTTTCCTGTTATTGTTCCCCTCAGGCTGTTAAACATAAAAAGAGCATAGCATTATTTTGGGGGCCGGTAAACTCTGATCGCTGAGATGAGCCGCGCAGATTGCCGCACCCAGGGCATCGGCAGCGTGATCGGGTTTGGGGATCTCATTCAGCCCCAGGAGCAAACGTACCATTTCCTGTATCTGATTTTTTTCCGCCCTGGTTACACCGACTACCGCTTTTTTGATCGCGTTAGGCGTCAGTTCCCTGACAGGTAAACCCCGGGCGGTAAGCGCCATAAGAAGAACCCCGCGGGCTTCGGAAACGGTCATGGCGCTGGAAATATTTTTCCCAAAGTAAAGGTTCTCCATGGCCGCTTCGCCGGGCTTATAATTTTCCAAAACATTCAGAAAGGATTTATAGATCAGAACAAGGCGTTCCCCGCGGTTTTCTTCCGCACGGGTTTCTATACAGCCGTGCGCTACATAACGCAGCCGGTCTCCCGAAAACTCCACTATCCCCCAGCCTGTTGAAGCAAGGCCGGGGTCAACACCGATTATTAGTCTGGAGGCTTTCTGTTCCGGCCGGGTTGGAAGCTTACTCTGCCTCAAATCCGTCTGGAATATTGATGTTGGAATAGACGTTTTGAACGTCTTCGTTTTCTTCGAGCTTGTCGATGAGCTTTACCACTTTGGCGGTACTCTCGTTGTCAAGGGAAACGTCCGCTTCGGGAACCATGCTGATTTCGGCGCTCAAGGTTTCAAAACCTTTCCCGCTCAGGGCGTTTACTACCGCCTCAAAATCATCAGGCGCGGTTGTTACTTCAATGACGCCGTCCGACAGGGATACGTCCTCGGCCCCGCCTTCAATTGCCGCTTCCATGACCTCGTCCTCGGTGTATTTTTCCCCATCAAGGTTGATAACCCCCAGACGCTTAAAGAGACGTGAGACCGAACCGGCCGTGGCGAGTTGTCCGCCTGAGCGGGTAAGAATATTCCGCACGTCCGCGGCAGCCCGGTTCTTGTTATCGGTCAGTACCTCAATAAGCATCGCCACCCCGCCGTGGGCATAAGCTTCGTAGGTGAGTTCCTCGTAACTAACCCCTTCAAGTTCTCCGGTACCCTTTTTGATCGCCCTATCAATATTATCCTTGGGCATATTGGCGCCATGGGCCTTGATAATAGCCGTCCTGAGCCGGGGGTTTCCTTCGGGGTTTCCTCCGCCCATTCTGGCGGCAATGGAAATTTCCTTAATCAATTTGGTAAACATCTGACCGCGTTTTGCGTCAGCAGCACCCTTCGCGTGCTTAATCGTCGCCCATTTACTGTGGCCTGACATAGATTCTCCTTCTTTATACGCAACCCTGCATTCTTGGGGAAATAATCTGAATCACCTTGTTCAAGGCTTTAAGTTTTACACCCAGCCTTGAACAAAAGAAACGGTACAACCCCAAAACAGGATTGCGTAGCCTTGCTACTTTACGTCGAATTTGCCTTTTTGGACTGCTTTTTCGATGGATTCTTGTACCAACTTGGAGTACCATTCATAGTTGAAGGGCTGTTTAGTCCGGACGACCGGCTTAATCTGGACTTCCATCTTGTCATGGCAGGGTTCACAGATATCACGATGGGCCACGTGGAAGTAATTACGTCCCGATACAGGGGATTCGATGATATTCTGGCAAACATCACAGGTAAGGGTTTTCATATCATACTCCTTGCTTTTATTTTACTGGTTAATGATTGTTGTCTCAATAGCAGCCGAAAATCAATCATCAACAAGGAAAATACTACTATTATTTTAGAAAAAAGTCGAGGGGGAAAAGGGTGAAAAACGAAAAAATATTGATAATGGTATACAATATAGTTCAAAAAATACTCTGATTGTAGCGGAGCTGGGAACTTCCCACAGGGCTGATCCGGTAAAGGCGGAAGAATTGATAGACGCGGCGGCAGAGGCCGGCGCCGGTTGTATCAAGTTCCAGATTGTCTATGCACGGGAAATTCTCCATCCCAATACAGGGGAAGTAACCCTGCCGGGGGGGAAAATCAGGCTCTATGACAGGTTCAGGGAACTTGAACTGGATCCTTCCTTTTTCGCAAGCATGAAGGAAAAGGTCGAAAAAAAGGGACTGCTCTTTCTCTGTACCCCCTTTGGCCTTGAAAGCGCAAGGGAGCTAAGGGCCCTTGAGCCACAATGTATAAAAATTGCCTCCCCGGAACTGAATTTTACCGCCCTGGTAAAGGAAATAGCTTCCTACCGTCTTCCCATCTTCCTTTCGACGGGGGTATCCAAACTGGGGGACATTGAGGAAGCCCTGTCAACACTCGGGGAAAACTCAAATACAGCCGTACCGGTTTGCCTTCTCCACTGTGTTACTGCCTATCCTGCCCCGGAGACTGATTATAACCTCCGGGTTCTGAAGAGTCTGGGCGATATTTTCGGCGTTCCCGTGGGGGTAAGCGATCACAGTCTTGATCCGGAACTTGTACCCGTATTGGCAACCGCCATGGGCGCCGCGGTTATCGAAAAGCATTTCTGCCTTTCCCGTGCCGATCCGGGCCTGGATGATCCCATTGCCCTGCCCCCTGCTTCCTTCGCGAAAATGACAGCCTCGGTACGCCAGGCAGAAAAAATGGATCCACACGCGGTAATAGCCGCCATGAGCCGGGAAAGGGGCAAGGAATTAGTGGAAAGGATACTGGGCGACGGAATAAAACGGCTTGCCCCTTCCGAAAAAGCAAATTACGAACGGACAAATCGTTCAATTCACGCACTTAAAGACATTGAGGAAGGGGAAACCATCACCCGTGAAATGATCGCATCGCTCAGAACCGAAAAGATCCTCAGACCCGGCCTGCCTCCGCTGTGGGAAGAAAGAATAACAGGCCGAAAGGCAAGAACCTTCATCCCCTCAGGCGAAGGAATACGGTTTGAAGATGTTTAGTGGGGAAGTAAGTAGTATATAGTAAGTAGGAAAGCCAGTTATCTTTTCTGCTTACTACTTACTAGCTACTACTTACTATCTTCCCCCAACTGTTGCCCAAACAAGAATTTTAGTATAGTATTTAACAGAGTAAAGAATATAACATAAATGGATGGAATAAAAATGCCTACTATGCCTACAGGCCTGGCTCAATATCTTGTACGATTCAGCGATCATACCATAGCCTGCCATCCGTATGCGCTGACAAAACTGGGAGTTGACCGGGCAAACTGTTCCCTGAAAATTGAAGAATATATAATACTCTGCGTGCCCTTTCAACTCGGTTTTAAGCGATCCATTTTTCTTGCTTCGTTGTCCAAGCAGGAACTGGCGTTCTTCCAAAAATATGTCAACACCGGCGTGGGGCTTTCAATAGCCCTCAACCCAAACAACCGGCCGGAACCCATGAAATTCTTTCTGCGCTGTATTTTAAGTACCCTGGGACAGATGAAGGGCAGGGAAAATGTGGGGCTTTTTGTGGTGGATTACAAATCTACCCCGGATGAAATGGTCAAAATAATGGGAAGCTTTTTGGAAAATCAGGAACGGGTTAAGACTCAGTACGACGACTACGGAAAAACTTCCATCCGCATGACTGCCGATACCGCCAAGATTATGGGATACAATATGTACGCCACTGTCTCGGAAGGGCATACGGAAGGCCGCCGTATCCAGATCTTCAGCCTGAATTCAAAATGCCTGGAACACATGGAGGCGGCGGGAGCGCCTGTCCGTTCCCCGGGGACATCCGTGAACTACCAGCTCTTTTTCAAAAAATTCCGGGTAAATGTTGCGGGAATTGTAAGCAGCGCCGAAACCATCAACCAGGGTATTGTGCGGACTACATCGAACCTGGAATTCAGTCCGGAACTTGTGGAAATACTGGACGATTACTGGTACCATTCCCAAAAAAGTCCGCCTCAAAAGCTTATCCCATAGGAATATCTCAAAGGAGCTATCATGGCCTCTTTTATTGAACCCAGAATCCTCAAGGGGTTCCGTGATTTTCTGCCCGCAGGAGAAATAGCCAGACGGAATCTTACGGAGAAGATCGAAAACTCTTTCCGCTCCTACGGTTTTGTGCCCATTGATACCCCCGCCATGGAATACGCCGAAATACTGCTCGGCAAAGGCGGAGGCGAAACCGAAAAACAGATCTACCGCTTTACCGATAACGGGGGCCGGGATGTGGCCCTCCGTTTTGATCTCACCGTGCCCTTCGCCCGTTTCCTCGCCGCCCACAGGGACGAACTCTGTTTCCCCTTTAAACGTTACCACATTGCAAAAGTCTGGCGGGGTGAAAACACGCAGCGGGGACGTTACCGTGAATTCACCCAATGCGACTTTGACACCATTGGAAGTGACAGCGCCGCCGCTGATTTTGAGATACTCCACATCATGCGCAATACCCTGCTCGCCATCTCCGGCGGGAACGTGATCATACACCTGAACCACAGGGGGCTTTTTAACCGCTTTCTCTCCCGCCTTGGTGTACTCGATAAATCGGTGGATATACTCAGAACCGTAGACAAACTCGCCAAAATAGGCAGGGAAGAAACCCTGAAGATCCTCTCGGAATCTGTTGAAGAAACCAGGGCCGAAGAAATAGTACGCTTCATAGGCGCCTCCGGCAGCTTTGACGAAACCCTGGCGGCCATGACCAATGCCGCAGGCCCCTGCCCCGAATCGGAACGGCTCGGCCTTATCCGCAGTTTTATGATCGATGCCGGAATCGCCGATTCTTTTGTCCTTGACCCTTCCATTACCCGCGGTCTGGATTATTATACCGGTGTGGTTTTCGAATCTTTCCTGGCAGATATACCCGGTATAGGCTCCGTCTGTTCGGGCGGTCGTTACGATAACCTGGTGGGACTCTACTCAAAGGATAAGAGGACCGCCCTGAGCGGGGTCGGCGCCAGTATCGGCATTGACCGGCTTATCGCGGGTCTGGAATCGTTGGGCCGCCTGGGGACAGAGTTGTCCTATGCCCGTATTGCCATTGCCTGTGTCAGCGGGGCCGCTGGCGGCGCATACCAGGCCCTTGCCGAAAAACTGCGGAAAGAAGGCGTCCCCTGTGAAGTATTTCCCGATGAAGAGAAGCTCAGTTCACAGTTTCAACTGGCGGAAAAAAAGGGCCTCCGCTGGCTCATCATTCCCGATGATGAAGCCCCCCTTGAAAAACCCTTTACCCTTCGAGATCTGTCGAAAAGGGAAAACCTGGAAGGGCTCAAAGTGGAAGATGTGGTTAAGATTATTTCCCCCAGGTCTCCATTGCCTTTTTGAACGCCGCTTCCGAAGCTTTGATTATCTTTTCGTCTACACAGTAGGCAAAACGCAGCCAGCCGCCCTTGCCGAAACCTGAACCGGGAACCCCCAGAATAAGGTACTTTTTCAGGTGATCCACAAAGGCCAGATCGTTCCCTCCAACCGCTCCACTTTGTGGGGCTTTGCAGAAAAGGTAAAAAGCCCCCTCCGGTTTGGCATACGATATGCCGGCTTCATCAAGGATACTGGTAAAGGCGGCGCGCCTGCGGGCGTAGACATCCACATCAACCTTGGCAAAAGTCAGTTCCGCTACAATGCGCTGCATCAGGGCCGGTGCGTTTACAAAACCAAGGATGCGGGTAGCGTAGATAAAGGCATTCACGAGCGTTTCTTTGCCGCTGATGTTGGGGTTCACGGCAATATAGCCTATACGTTCCCCGGGCAGGGAAAGACTTTTAGAGTACGAACTGACCACAATTGATTCGGTATATGCGGAAAGAACGGGCGGAACTTTAATGCCGTCATAGGCAAGATCCCGGTAGGGTTCATCCGAAACAAGGTAAGGCAGGCGGCCGCATTTTCTGCCGTGTTCCTCCAGCGCCAGGGCCAGGGCGGCCATTGTTTCCGCCGGATAGATCCGGCCTGTCGGGTTATGGGGGGAGTTGATAAGCACAGCGGCTGTTCTGGGGGAAAGCTTTGCCCTGACAGCCTCCACATCCAGGCCAAAATCGGGGAGGGCGTCAACTTCTACGATACTGCCGCCGTGATTTGCGATATATGACCGATACTCCATAAAGTAGGGCCTTGAAACGATTACCTCATCCCCGGGATTCAGGATTGACTTAAAGACCACGTTAAGCCCGCCCGCAGCGCCGCAGGCCATGACAACGTGGGAACCGTCTATGATTACCCCCTGCTCTTCCGATGCCTTCCTGGCCAGGGCTTCCCGAACCTCGGGAAAGCCGGCGTTGGGCATATACCCATGGGAACCTTTTTTATCCTCTTTCGCCATCTTTAGGAAAACCCGGTGAAAGGCCGGAGGAGGTTCAAGATCGGGGTTCCCCAGGGAAAAGTCAAAAACCTTATCAGCGCCGTACTGCTTCTTCAACACGGCGCCTTCTTCAAACATTTTCCGTATCATTGACTGGGAACCAAGAGCTTCCCGTATCGCATTAGCCGCCGGCATAGAACCTCCATAAATGACCGTATTTCTAAACTATTATAGTAAAAAGGCAAAAACCTGAATAGCCTGCCCTGAGCAAAACAGGCATTTCCGGTTTACCAGGAGCCTGCCGGATATGGGCTCCTTATGGAGCTTTTTTTTATAAAAAAATACAAAAATTTGGTTTTTTGGAAAAAAAGGCGGTATAATATAGATGTCTCCAATATTCTATCAAAGGAGGAACAAAAAATAGGAGTGACAGTTTCAGGGGTAAGTTTAAAAAAAATAACCAGACCAAGTATTTTATCGAACAAGGGGCTGATTATGAAAGAAGAGAACGCTAGAAAAGTCGAATTTGCAATAAAAATAGTCAATATTGCAGTCTTGCTGGCTATAGTAATTGTGAGCTTCCTCATCTTTACCCGGCACATCTGTGTGTCGTTCATTTTACCCTGATTTGTCAGACAGCAAAGCAGCAAAATAGAGTTTGTCGAGCTATACCAGGGTCCTGGCAATCCTTACGATGTCCGCGAAGACACCGCCGGCGGTTACCTGGGCGCCCGCGCCGGGACCTTTAATGACCATGGGCAGAGACGAATAACGATCAGAGCTAATTACCACAATATTGTCCGAATCCACAAGGGATCTGAAGGGACTCCCGGCCTCCTCTCCCCTGAGGGAAAGCCTGGCGGCGCCTTCCTCTATTACCGCCACATATCGCAGGGCTTTACCTTCAGCTTCGGCAAGGGATCGGCGTTTCTCAAAGTAATCATCGGATTTTTCCAGTTCGGCAAAAAAAGCTTCCACGCCGGGAGCTTCAAAACAGGACTGGGGCAGAATGGGTTCAACCTCAACAGAGGAAAATTCCAGGCCCATGCCGCATTCCCTGGCAAGGATCAGGATCTTGCGGGCCGCGTCCATGGCGTTAAGATCGTCCCTGGGATCAGGCTCGGTATAGCCTTTGGCCCTGGCCTCCCGGACCAGAGCGGAGAAACTCTTTGAACCGTCGAAGTTATTAAAGATAAAACTTAAAGTTCCCGAAACAACCGCCTCTATGCGCCGTATTTTATCCCCGGAGAGGGAAAGATCCCTGAGGGTGGAGATTACCGGGAGGCCCGCACAGACTGTGGTTTCATAGAGATAGGGAATACCCCGGCCCCGGGAAAGGTCACGCAGGGTCTTGTAGTAATCAAGGGAACCAGCGTTGGCCCGCTTGTTGGGGGTTACCACCGCAATGGCGGCTTTGAGAATTTCGGCATACCTTTGAGGCACGCTGTCGCTGGCGGTACAGTCGCAGAAGGCCGTATTGGGGAGGTTAAAGGCCTTCATCCTTTCAATGAACACTTTAAAATCAAGCGGTTCCGCGCCGCCCGTTTTCAGGACGGATTTGCTAGTCCTGGGATCCAGGCCCCGGGTATCGAAGAGCATATGTTTGGAATCGGCCGCTCCAATCAGGTTGATCCGTATCTTGTTATTCTCCGCCAGAATTTCCTGCTGGGAAGCGATTTGTTCCAGGAGGGTTCCCCCAATCAGGCCCGTTCCTGCCAGGAAAAGGTTCACCGATCTGAAACCCGCAAGAAAGAAAGCTTCATGAATGGCGTTCAGGGCTTTGGTCTCATCCGTCCGGGAGATAACCGCCGATATGTTGATCTCCGAAGAGCCCTGCACAATCGCTATCACGTTTATACCGTTCCTGCCCAGAGCATGGAATACCTTGCCGGAAATACCTGCCGCGCTTTTCATCCTTGTGCCCACTACGGCTACAATTGAGAGGTTCTCTTCGGTAATAGGCGGATCTATGGCTCCTTTGGAAATTTCCCGGTAGAATTCCTCGCTGATAGCCTCCTCGGCTGCGGGAACATCCACGGGAAGTACCGCAAAACAGATGGAAAACTCGCTGGAACTCTGGGTTATGAGGATCACGCTGATCCTCCGCCGGGCCAGGGCGCCAAAAAGACGGGATGAAAAACCCGCTACCCCCACCATAGCCGGCCCCTGCACTCTGATAAGCGCAACGGAGCTCATGGAACTGATACCCCGGATAGGGTAAGGACCGGGATCCGTTTCTTTTACTATCATTGTTCCTTCACTGCGGGGGTTAAAGGTATTCTTGATCCTGATGGGAATTCCCCTCTCCAGGGCAGGCCGGATAGTGGGGGGGTAGATCACCTTCGCGCCGAAATGGGAAAGCTCCATGGCTTCTTCGTAGGAGATGCTCTGGATGGGGAACGCGTTCTTTACCTGCCGGGGATCCGCGGTGAGTATGCCGTCTACATCGGTCCAAATCTCCACTTCCTCCGCGGACAAGGCCGCGCCGAAAATCGCGGCGCTGAGATCGGACCCTCCCCTTCCAATAGTCGTGGTTGACCCGTCCAGAGTAGAAGCAATAAAACCCGTCGCAACAGGCAGAACGACCCCGCCTTCCGCCCCGCTTAATGAAGCAAACCAGGAACGGATAAGGAGAAAGGTTTCCTCTTCCAGCACTGCGGCTTTTCCGAAGTCTCCGTTGGTTTTAATAATCTGGCGGGTGTCAAGGTAGACCGCAGGAACCCCCCCGGCGCTGAGTATTGAAGCTATGAGACACGCGGAAAATTGTTCCCCAAAGCTCATGATGAGATCCTGGCTCCGGAGGGAAAGTTCCCTCAGTATGGAAACCCCGTCAAGAACCCGTGACAGTTCCGAAAAACGATGCTCAAGGTTTTCTGCTGCTGTTTCCAGGTCTTTCCCCGAAAGAAAATGCGCGGCCGTATCCAGGTGCCTTTTTTTCAGAGCATCCACAATACCGATATACGCGGAATCTGCCGAGGCGGCCCGTCTGCTCACATCTATAAGGGTGTCGGTTACTCCCGAAAAGGCCGATACTACCATCACGGCAATTCTTCCCCGCCGCAGCGGATCCTTGAGTACCTCAATTATTTTTTCCAGGGCCGCGGGAGACCCCACCGATGAACCGCCGAATTTCAAAACCAACATAGCAACTCCGTTACGCAGTGTTATAGTAAGTAGTTTATAGTAAGTAGTAAGTAGTTTATAGTAAGTAGTAAAAGACCTGTAGCAAGCTCAAGTAGGGCACAACAATTCTACTTACTAATTACTGCTTACTACATACTACTTACTACTTACTAAAAATCACTTCATAGGCGGTAATTGGTTTATCATCGTATCCCTTTACATCCATCAATTCCTGTTTTACACCGAAAGTAAAGACAGCTGTTGACAAAGCGGTATCGACCGCGTTCCTGGTGGATTCGGTAACCAGTATGCTCCCCGGTTCCGCTTTGCTTTCCATGCGCTGGGCCAGGTTCACATCGGCGCCAATAACGGTATACTCGGTACGCTTGCCGGAACCCAGCTCGCCTACTACGACCTTCCCGGTGTTGATACCCATGCGGACCTGCAGATCAATACCGGCCCTGGGTTTCCACTTCTCCCTCAGTTCCCGGATCTTTTTCTGCATATCAATGGCGGCTTCAATGGCTACACCGGCATGATTTGGGATATCCTTGGGAGCGCCAAAAAAGGCCAGAATTCCGTCTCCCATAAATTTATCAATAGTCGCGCCGTGGGAAAAAAGAATATCCGCCATGGATTCAAGGTAGTCGTTAAGGAAACTATGCACATCCCTGGCTTCCTTATCGGCGCTCCATGTGGTAAATGATTTGATATCGGTAAATAGGATGGTAAGAACTTTGGATTCGGGAACCAGGGCCGTCCCCTGGCCGGACGCGAGTTCCTGAGCCACCTGGCGCGGCAGATAACGCTCCAGGGCGGACTGCCTTTTGCGCTGGGTAAGGAAACGGTAAAAAAAACCGAACAACCAGGCAAAAAGAATTCCCAGGGAGCCCTCCGCGTACCAGGGCATTACACGGCGGAAAAACCAGAGGCACAACGTAATACCGGTAAAGGCGAGGAACAGTACCGCCGATCCCGCGTTAAAGATCCAGTCTTTACGGGTCAGGCCCAAAACAATGAAAAACGCCGCGAAGAGAACGAGGCAAAGAATACGGTAAAGATCCGGAGCTGCCCGAAAGAACGTATCCTCCCCGGCGGAGGCGTCGAGGATGGCGCTGATAACCCAGCTATGGAGCCCGGAGAGAAAATAAACCTTATCAAAAGGAATGGGACCCACGTCTTTCTTTTCAAAGGTCGTGTCCGCCACAAAACAGAGGCTCCCCGTGATATCGTTGCGGATATCGTTCAACACAGTATCATCATGCCGGGCATTGGCCATAGTATCGAAAGAATAGCGGTGAGTGGTATCCTCCCACCTGCCCCCAAAAGGAACCACGACATTCCCGGAATAGTCGATAGGAATTGAGACACTTTCGCCCGGCCCCAGGGGAATTACTAGTTCCTTTCCGTAGTGGATCTCAATATCGTTTCCGTCTACACCAAGCTCAAGGAGAGCCGAGGCAAGAGAAATCGCCGGTATGAACCCGTCCTCCCAGGCATAAAAAAGGGGCGTCCTCCTGTAAATACCGTCCGAATCGGGTTCGATGGTGATATGGGCAAGTTGGTTTGCCATCTCTCCCAATTCCGGAAAGGGCATGATAAAAGTTCCGGCCCGGGGAATAGTCCCCTTACCAAACACTTTCGGCCTCCATAAATTCTTTCTGAGCAGGGTTTTTTGTTCCGGGCTCATTTCGGGGAAAATAATCTCCTTACTCTCGGGAACCGCAATAACCGCAGTAACCAACTTCGGAATTTTAGCTGCCGCTTCAAGCATGGAAGCGTCCTGTGTCCGTTCCCCCCGGTAGATAAAATCCATAACTACCTGGCCGCGGGAATCCGCGAGCACCGAAAAGAGATCCCCGAAGGCGGAACGATCATCAAGACGTTTTCCCAGATTCATTTCGGATTTATCGTTGAGATCCACCGGAACTATCTGGGGATTGAGGGCTCTGGAATTGTACTTTATTTTTTGAGCAAGAAAAGAGTCATAGAGTACGGTATCAACATAAGAAAGAAAACCGCCGCCCCAAAGCGCGAGGAGGAGGACAAACGTTATACCAACGCAGCCAAGGGCCGAAACAAGTCTTCTGGTATCCATTAGTGTTCAATGCTGATAATTTTTACATAGGCGCCCGCTCCGGAGTATTCCACACCCTGGTTCTTGTCCGGCGCGCCTCTGGACGAACCTCCCATAAGCACCGGTTTTTCGGGAGCTTCCTTGAATTTTGAAACCTCACTTCGCAGACGGAAGATCTCGTTCATCAACGCCCTCCTTTGAGTTACGCCGGGATTGTTGTTGAAGACGGAAATTCTTTGGCTCAAAGTTTTCTGTTCTTCGCTGCTGACAATAACATAAAAGTTTTCGGAACCCGCGGGGGGCGTCAGTTCAAGAATCTGGGAATACCACGTCTCCCCGTTTTTCAGGAGACCTGAATAGAGAACAGTCGCATTGTCACCGCCGGGGCTTTCATAGACCAGATAGGCGAAACACGGGGCCACTGGATTTATGACAAGCCGGAACTGCTCCCCCGTCCATGACTGTACCGGAGCCGAGAAAGAAACCAGATCGCCTGATTTGACATTCTGCAGCGCGAGGGACCAGTTTAGGGATTTACCCTGCTGGGCAAACATCGGAACGGAGTAAAAGGAAGCAATTAGAAGGACTAAAACCGGTAAAAAATACTTTTTCATACATTCTCCGAAAGTCAATATATAAACTCTGACAAATCAGGGCCCGGCTACATCTTGTTATATGATACTATCACTCCCAGTGAAAGGTTATTTAAAGTAAATACATTATTGGTTACCGAGTAAGTCCCCGGAAACGTAAGTAAACTATCCGCTGACGGATACATCTTTTCCAGCTCAGCTTTGGTATACAATCTATTATCAAATGGTCCTGGAAATGCTTTTGCTAACTCCGAACCGTGAACCTGATTGTACATTACAGTAATACTGCTATTCTTACTGGTAGTATAGGTCCCTATATACGCAAGAATATAATTTATACCTGATGAATCCAATTCATAAACCTTAACATTGCCATAGGAAAAATTTATTCTCTCCCAGTTATAAGTAGGCGCAACCCATGTTCCATTGAGTCTGAGATCCATATGCTCATACGCTTTTTCCTTTATATCGTTGAGGTCAACAATACTGCAGGAGGCGAACAATAGCACAA